>PJEL010000783.1_pt1 | contig 35788 bp, 37 predicted proteins | sample 1853271 | NCBI WGS metagenome assembly PJEL01 (sample SAMN08108733, study PRJNA415343) | Invertebrate metagenome, whole genome shotgun sequencing project. | host: Globobulimina | place: Sweden: Gullmar Fjord | collected 2015-08
ATAGAATAAGTAGCTCTACCTTGAGACATAGATCTTAAGTCTGTAGAGTAACCGAACATTTCAGCTAAAGGTACAAGTGCAACAACAAGTTTAACACCAGCTCTGTCATCCATAGATTGAACTAATCCTCTTCTTTTGTTACAATCACCAATAACATCACCCATGTAATCTTCAGGAGTTTCAATTTCAACTCTCATCATTGGTTCAAGAATAATAGCTTGAGCATCATTTTGTCTACAACCAGCTTTAAATCCCATAGAAGCAGCAAGTTTAAATGCCATTTCAGATGAATCTACATCATGGTAAGAACCATCATAAACAGTTACTCTAATATCAACTAGAGGATAACCTGCAAGGATACCACCAAGCATTGTTTCTTTACAACCTTTTTCAACAGCTGGAATGTATTCTTTTGGAATTGCTCCACCTTTAACTTCATTAACAAATTCAAAACCAGATTCATTAGTTTCTTCAGCAGTCATAGGCTCAATTTTTAAGTAAACATGTCCATATTGACCTTTACCACCAGATTGTTTAGCATATTTATACTCTTGGTTAACAGGGTTTTTAATTGTTTCTCTGTAAGCAACTTGAGGAGCACCAACTTCAGCTTCTACTGAGAATTCTCTTTTCATTCTATCTACAAGAATTTCAAGGTGTAACTCACCCATTCCTGAAATAATAGTTTGTCCAGATTCTTCGTCTGTTTCAACTCTAAACGATGGATCTTCTTGAGCTAATTTACCTAAAGCAATACCCATTTTTTCTTGATCAGCTTTTGTTTTTGGTTCAACTGCTACAGAAATAACTGGTTCTGGGAAGTCCATTCTTTCTAATACAACTGGATCTTCAGCATCTGCTAATGTGTCTCCAGTAATTGTTGTTTTAAGACCAACAACAGCACCAATTTCACCAGCATATAATTCAGTTACTTCTTCTCTTTTAATAGCATGCATTTTAAGAAGTCTACCGATTCTTTCTTTTTTCATTTTTGTTGAGTTCATTACATAAGTACCAGATTTTAATACACCTCTGTAAATTCTTGTAAATGTAAGTTGTCCAACAAATGGATCTGTCATAATTTTAAATGCAAGTCCAGCAACTTTACCGTCATCAGTTGATTCTACAACAACTGCTTCACCTTCTTGTGTTTCACCTTTAATATCTTCAACTTCTAGTGGAGATGGTAAATACATAGCAACAGCATCAAGTAAAGTTTGTACACCTTTATTTTTGAATGCAGTTCCACAAGTCATAGGAGTAATAGTCATATCTAAACAACCTTTTTTAAGACCCATAACGATTTCATCTTCAGATAATTCACCTTCTTCAAGGTATTTTTCCATTAAATCATCATCAGCTTCAGCTGCAGCTTCAACCATTTGTTCTCTATATGTTTCAGCAATGTCTTGTAAATCAGCTGGAATATCTTCTACATGGTAGTTAGAACCCATTTCTGCATCAAGATCCCAAACGATAGCTTTCATTTGTACTAAATCAACAACACCTTGGAAGTTTTCTTCAGCACCGATAGGGATTTGAATAGGAATAGCATTAGATTTTAATCTTTCATTTACTTGTGCTTCAACATTAAAGAAATCTGCACCAGTTCTATCCATTTTATTAACAAAAATCATTCTTGGAACTCTATATTTGTTAGCTTGTCTCCAAACAGTTTCAGATTGTGGTTGAACCCCACCAACTGAACAGAATACTGCAACAGCACCATCTAAAACTCTCATAGATCTTTCAACTTCAATTGTAAAGTCAACGTGACCCGGAGTATCAATAATATTAATCATTAATTCTTCGTTTGTTTTAGGGTGAGTCCAGTTACAAGTAGTAGCAGCAGAAGTAATAGTAATACCTCTTTCTTGCTCTTGTTCCATCCAATCCATAGTTGCAGCACCATCATGTACTTCACCAATTTTATGTTCAACACCTGTGTAGAATAAAATTCTTTCTGTAGTTGTTGTTTTACCAGCATCAATATGAGCTGCAATACCAATATTTCTAAGTCTGTTTAGTGGTGTTTTTCTTGCCATCTAATATGTTCCTTTTAGTTAAATTGTCAAATTTTTTGTGATTATACCTAGTTTTTACTTAAATATTAAACATTGTTTATTAATTTGTATGTATCAACATTCTTTATTTTGACATAAAAAAAGGGAAAGTAAATAAATACTTCCCCTTTTGATGTATAAAATAGTTATAAAACTATAATATTACCATCTGTAATGAGCAAAAGCTTTATTAGCTTCAGCCATTCTATGCATATCTTCTTTCTTCTTGAATGAGTTTCCTCTTTCATTTGCAGCTTCGAATAATTCGTTAGCTAATCTTTCAACAGATGTTCTTTCATTTCTTTTTCTAGAAATATCAACAATCCATCTAAGTGCTAAAGTTTGACGACGAACAGGTCTAACTTCAACAGGTACTTGGTAAGTTGCCCCACCAACTCTTCTAGATTTAACTTCTAAAAGTGGTTTAATGTTTTCGATTGCTTTTTCAAAAAGTTCGAAACCAGAATCTTCACCTCTAGCATCTAAATTTGCAATTGCACCATACATGATTTTTTGCGCGATAGATTTTTTACCATCAAGCATAACTGCATTGATAAACTTAGTGATTAATTTACTATTGTAAATTGGATCAGCCATTACTTCTCTTACGGGAGCTTTTCTTCTTCTCATTATCTAATCCTTCTAGTTATTTTTTTGGTTTTTTAGTACCGTATTTAGATCTTGCAACTGTTCTGTTTGCAACACCAGCAGTATCTAAAGCACCTCTAACGATGTGATATTTAACACCAGGTAAATCTTTAATTCTACCCCCTCTAACTAGAACAATTGAATGCTCTTGAAGGTTATGACCTTCTCCACCAATGTATGAAATTACTTCAAATCCACTTGTTAATCTAACTTTTGCAACTTTTCTTAAAGCCGAGTTAGGTTTCTTTGGTGTTGTAGTATATACTCTTGTACATACTCCTCTTCTTTGTGGACACTTTTCTAATGCAGGAGATTTTGATTTCTCAATAACTCTTTTTCGCTCTTTTCTAATCAATTGATTAATTGTAGGCATTTTATTCCTTTATATAATTTGGTTTGAACTATAAAGCTTAGTTCACGCTTCTCTTTTAAAAGTAACAACAGTTACTTTAGATACTACCTAATCTCGAAAAGGATAATATATTCTCGAAAAAAGTTTTGGATTATACTGAAAGATTACTTAAGTTAAGGTTTAATTATAAATAATGTATAGTTTTTGGAGTATAAAATAAAGAAGATTGACTTCTTTATTTTGATTTTGATTTTGTTTCTTCTTTTTTTGGTAATTCAATTCCCATTGATAATAAGATTTTTTCTTCAATTTCATTTGCTATTTCAGGATTATCTAGTAAGAATTGTTTAGAATTTTCTTTACCTTGACCTATTTTACCATCGTTGTAACTAAACCATGCACCAGCTTTATCAATGATGTCCATTTTTACACCATAATCAATTAGTTCACCTGTTTTACTTATTCCAGTACCAAACATAATATCAAATTCAACTACTTTAAAAGGAGGTGCAACTTTATTTTTAACAACTTTTACTTTTGTTCTATTTCCGATTACTTCTTCTGCTTGTTTAAGAGAAGCAATTCTTCTAATATCAAGTCTTACTGAACTATAAAATTTTAATGCATTTCCACCTGTTGTTGTTTCAGGGCTACCATATCCAGTCATACCAATTTTCATTCTTATTTGATTAATAAATATAACTGTAGTATTCATTTTATGCATAATACCAGTAATTTTTCTTAAAGCTTTAGACATAAGTCTTGCTTGGACACCAACTTGCATATCATCCATATCACCATCAATCTCTACTTTTGGTGTAAGTGCAGCAACAGAATCCACAACAATTAAATCTACTGCACCACTTCTTACAAGAGTTTCTAAAATCTCTAAAGCTTGCTCTCCATAATCAGGTTGAGAAACTAGAAGGTTATCAATATCTACACCAAGATTTTGAGCATATGCTGTATCTAATGCATGTTCAGCATCAATAAATGCACAAACTCCACCTGCTTTTTGACACTCAGCAATGGCATGAAGTGTTAGTGTAGTTTTACCAGAACTTTCCGGTCCATAAATCTCTACTACTCTTCCTTGTGGTAAACCACCAATTCCTAATGCTAAATCAAGACCTAATGAACCTGTGCTAATTGCTTCCATCTCTACAACAGGTTTATCACCTAGTCTAATTAATGTTCCTTTTCCAAATGCTTTGTCCATTTGTTTTATTGCAAGATCTAAAGCGTTTTTTTGTTGTTCATTCATTTTATATTTCCTCAAATGTGTTTAATTATGTGTAAGTATATCGTTTATTTTAGATTTAATATAAAAATATTGCAAAATGCAATACTTTTATGCTAACCATTCTCGAAAGTAGGCAATTTGCTCTTTTGTACGCTCACTACTCGTCCCACCAAATGACGTTCTGGCATTCATTGAGTTTCGCAAATTTAAATATGAAAGAATCTCTTCATCTATATTTTTAATTTCATCATTTGAACTTCGTATCTCTTCTATAGTTAATTCACTCATATCTTTTCTTAATGTATTTGCTGTAGCTACAACATCTTTGGTAATATAATATGCACTTCTAAATGGTATATTTTGTTTTTGTACTAAATAATCTGCTAAGTCTGTTGCACTTAAATGACCAACTTTACAAGCATTTTCCATAACATCTACATTTATAATTAAAGTATCCATAACTGCAGTAACTATGTCTAAAGAGATTTCACAAGTTTTAACACTATCAAATACACCTTCTTTATCTTCTTGTGTATCTTTATTATATGCTAAAGGTAAACCTTTCATAACTGTAAGTAAAGAGATTAGATTCCCATATACTCGACCTGTTTTACCTCGTAAAAGTTCAGGTACATCTGGATTTTTCTTTTGTGGCATAATTGAGCTTGTTGTTGCATATTCATCACTCATTTTTACAAAACCAAATTCATAACTAGACCATAGAATTAACTCTTCACTTAATCTACTAATATGCATAACAGCAGTAGATATATTAAATAAGATTTCTAAAGCAAAATCTCTATTACTACTTGTATCAAGCGCTGATAAAGTAGGTGCAGTAAAACCTAATAATTCTGAAGTTTTAAATCTATCTATATTATGAGGAGTACCAGCAAGTGCTGCACTACCAAGTGGTGAATAGTTATTTCTTTCATATGAACTTTCAAATCTTTCAAAATCTCTTTTAAACATATTTGCATATGCTAATAAATGATATCCGAAATTAATTGGCTGAGCATGTTGTAAATGAGTCATCCCTGGAATCAAAGTTTCCGTATGTTCAGAAGCGATATTTGTTAATGTTTCAATAAAAGTTTTTAATTTTTCTTTTATCACTAATGTTTTATCTTGAACATATAAAGTAAAATCAGTAGCTACTTGGTCATTTCTACTACGTGCTGTATGTAATCTACCTGCTGCATCATCAATATATTCAGTTAATTTACTTTCAATTGCCATATGAACATCTTCATGCTCAATTTTCCATTCAAAATCACCATTTTCTATATCTTCTTTAATTCTTAATAATCCAGACTCAATTTTTTCTTGATCCTCAATACTAATAATCTCTTGTAAAGCTAACATTTTACTATGAGCAATACTTCCTTTGATATCTTGAGCATATAACTCTTTATCAAACATAATTGAAGCATTAAATTGATCCAATAGTTGTGCATTAGTATTTTTTAAAATTTGTTTGTTTGCCATAAATTTCCTATTTATTTTTCTGTATGGATATCCATTTGAGGATATGGTATGCTAATACCTTTTTCATCAAATGCTAATTTTACTTTTTCAATTGTATCGAAATGTACATCCCAATAATCTTCTGTTTTAACCCATACTCGAACTGTAAAGTTAACACTACTATCAGCAAGTTCCCCAACTGCAACAAAAGGTAATGGATCTTGTAATATTCTTGTATCGTTATTGAATATATTTTGTAATGTTTCTTTGGCTAGTTTTAAATCATCGTCATAACCAATACCAAATACAAAATCCACTCTTCTTGTTTCTTTTAAAGAATAGTTAACTATATTTCCCCCAATAATATTAGAGTTCGCAACTATAATTACTTTATTATCTGGTGTTTTAAATACAGTATTAAATAAGTTTAATTCCTCAACTATTCCAGCAACTCCACCAGCTTCAATAAAATCACCAATACTAAAAGGTCTAAATATTACTATCATAACTCCCGCACTGATATTTGATAATGTACTTTGAAATGCTAAACCAACTGCTAAACCAATAGCACCTAAAATTGCAACAAAAGAAGTTGTTTCTATTCCTAGTTTACTTAATGCTGCTAACACAACTACAATCAATAATAAACCATAAACAACATTACCTAAAAATACTTTTAGTGTTTCACTTGTCTTAGATTTATCTAAAATTTTTATTGTTAATTTAGTAGCTATTTTAGCTACATATTTACCAATTATAAATATTAACAAAGCCATTACAATATTTATTATGTATGGTGATACTGTACTAATGATATTTTCCATGAAATTTCCTTTTGGATTTTTTGCATTATACAAAAATAAGAATTAATAACTTATATTACAATAAAAAAGGGATAGCTTTCACTATCCCTTTTAACGATTAATAGTTTTGATTAAACTGGTAAAACTCTAATGTTTTCATCAACTTTTTGTCTAAGTGTAGATTCAATTGCATATAATGTTCCAGTACTTCCTGAAGCACAAGAACCACATGCACCTAAGTATCTAATATAGATATCGAAGTGAGGTATATTTTCTTTAATATCAATAATCTCCATATCTCCACCATCCATTACTAGCATTGGTCTGATATATTCATCAATTACAGCATCAACAGCTTTAATTCTTTGTACAATAGTCATTTTATCAAAACTATTTGTACCAGTTTGTGTTGTTTCCGCCGCATTTGTTAATCTTTCATTTTCTAATGTTTCAAGTGTGTCTGCAAGTACATCTACTAAATATACATCTCTTGGTTCATGACCACCAGGTCTGATACATGATTTACAATAACTTCCCGCTTTTGTAGTTTTAATTAAAGCATCAATATCTGTGATTTGGTGTTCTCTAATTGCATCTACAAGATCTTTTCTAGTTTTTCTTGCACATTCACAAATAATATCTGCATTTACGATATCATCTCTTGTGATACCTTTATATTGTGCTGCAGCTTCAATGATAACATCATAAGCCATAACTGAACAATGCATTTTTTGAGGTGGAACAGCTGGTTGATCTGAATCATCTCTTAAAAATGCTTCAACTTCAGTATTTGTAATATGAACAACATCGTCAATCTTTTTACCAATACATAATTCAGCCATAGCATCACTTGAAGCAATAGCAGTACCACAACCAAATGATTTAAATTTACTATCAATAATTGTATCTGTTTTCTCATCAACTAACCAGAATAATCTAACTGCATCTCCACATGATTCAGCTCCAAAATCTGCAACAATCAGTTTTGCACCTGCTTTATCTGCATCTTCTTGTGTAAATTCACCCATTGCAACTGGGTTGTTCATTCTATCTTGTACTTTTTGACTATATTGTTCCCATACATTACCTGTAACTAGTTCGTCTCTTGCCATATTGTATTTCCTTTATATCTTTTCTTTTATTGTTATTTGTATTTTTACTGCAATATTACCATTTAATTGATGATTTTTACTTGAAAAAAAATATCTAGGTTATTTTCAAGTAACTCTTATTAAGTTATCAACAGTTAGTTGATAACTTAATGGTCTTCAACAAATTGAGTGAATGCTTCTTGTTTTGCATATGTCATCGAAATTCCACGAATTCTTTCAACAGATGATTTTACTTTTTCAATTACATAATCAACATCTTCTTCTGTAGTAAATTTACTTAAAGCGAACATAACTGTTGCATTTGCAATTTCAACTATTTCTCCTAATGCTTCAACAACTGCACTAGATTCTAAATCTTCACTTGAACAACTAGAACCTGTAGAGATATAAATACCATTTTCATTCATATCCCATAACATAGATTCCCCTTCAACACCTCTAAAAGATATTGCTACAAGATTTTTAAGTCTTTTTACTCTTGGTACATATGATTTAGTATCAGGAATTTTTAACAATTCATCTTCAAGTCTATTTCTTAATGTTTGAGTTGTATGATCTAAGAATGGAAGATTGATATTAGCAATTTCAACTGCCATAGCCATAGCTGCAACACCATTATTGTATAAACTTCCAGCTCTTTTCCCACCCATAACATTTTTTGCACCATGAATTAGTGTGTTATATGGTACTCCACCTTTAACAAATAATCCACCAACACCTTTTGGTCCATGAAATTTATGCGCAGAAAATGAAAAATAATCAACACCCAAGTCTGTTACGTCAACTTTCATTCTACTAATTGCTTGAGCACCATCTGTATGCATAAATACATTATGTTTTTTTGCAACTTGAGAAATTGCTTTTATATCTTGTATTGCACCTGTTTCATTTGATGCAATTAATACTGATATAAGACATGTTTTATCAGTAATAGCTGCTTCTATTTCACTAACTTTTACAAGACCATTTGCATCTGTACCAACATAAGTAACATCCATACCCATTTTTTTACAGTATTTTAATGGAGCTTTAATACTTGAATGCTCTGCAACTGTTGAAATAATATGATTTTTTTCGCTACCTTCTAAAAACTCATGTAAAAAAGTTTTAATAACTGTATTATTACCTTCTGTTGTAGATGAAGTTATAACAATATCATCAGCATCTTGTGCACCAATTCCTTCGTATAATTTATCATATGCACTATTAAGTAATGCTCTTGTTTCTATACCTTTGTTATATATTACGTTTACATTACCAAATTTTTTGATATTATCTACATATACATCTTCTACTCTGGGATCCATTTGTGTTGTTGAGTTATTGTCTAAATATACTTCCATTATTATTACCTATCTTTTAGTTTACTTTTAAATATTTTAGAATATTAGCTTATTTAAGATAAAATTAGTCTTATTTAGAATATTTAATTATTATTTGATATAATAACAAAATATTATAGATAATGGAAATTAAATGATGATTACAAAATATAACGCAAGCGGAAATACGTTTGTTATATTTCATACTGAAGTAAAAGAAGATTATAGTAAATTAGCTATAGATTTATGTAAAAAAGAAAATGTTGATGGATTAATTGTGGTAGTACCGCATAAAGATTATGATTTCGAATGGCTATTTTATAACAATGACGGTTCGTACGCTTCTATGTGTGGAAATGGAACTAGGGCAGTTGCTCATTATTCTTACGATAATAAACTATCTAATTCAAATGTAAAGTTCTTAACCGGGGCTGGAGAGATTAATTGTATTGTTGATGGTGATATAGTAGAAACTACTATGACCGAACCAATACCAATGAAAAGTGAATTTGAAGAATTTGGCTTGAATTGGGTGATGATAGATACTGGGGTTCCCCATTTAGTAACTATAGTAGATGATTTATCAAAGTTTGATTTGGAGATTTGTTCAAAAATGAGATATTCTCATAATGCAAATGTAAATTTTGTTACAGTAGAAAATGGAAATTTACGAGTACGAACATATGAGCGTGGAGTAGAGGGTGAAACACAAGCATGTGGTACCGGAATGGTAGCGTGTTTTTTACGAACTTTAGAATTAAGTTTAATTACTGCCCCTACTGATGTATATCCAACAGGTGGAGAATTATTGGTATTAAATAAAGATGACCAAGGTATATATTTTAAAGGTAAAGTTATAAAAGAAGAGACAAAGGAAATTTAATGAGTTTAAAAAAGTTAGTATATGGATTATTATCTGTATTAATTTTATTTACGGGATGTACGGATACTAGTAAAAAAGAGGAACAACCAAAAAAAGTAGTTAAAAAAGTACCTGTAAAACAAATCAGTGTAAGCCAAAAGAAACAAAATTTTAAAGATACATTAATTCCAATTGCAACGACTGTATACAATGAATTAGAAATACAATATTTAGCTATTAAATTAGATATAGAAAATAATAGAAATACTAAAGTAATTGAAAAATTAAAAAAAGAATATAATGCTAAAACTGATGAGTTATTATTAAATGCCTTAAAACCACATCCTATTAGTATTTTATTAGCTCAAGCAGCAGCTGAGAGTGCTTGGTTGACATCAAGATTTACAAAAGAGGCTAATAATATATTTGGTGTTTGGTCATTTAACAAAAACGAGCCTCGAATTGCAGCTTCTGGTTTAAGAGGTGATAAAACTATATATTTGAAAAAATATGGAACATTAAAAGAAGCAGTTCGAGATTATTATAAAAATTTAGGAAAAACTTGGGCATATGCGCAATTCAGGAAACAAAGAACTTTAACATCAAACCCATATGTACTTTCTGATTATTTGACAAGTTATTCTGAAAAAAAAGGGGAATATACTAAACTTTTAAGGTCAATGATTAAATATAACAAATTTGATAAATATGATGTAAAAAGTGATATTAAATATACACAATATATTATAAAAAAACCGAAAGTGGAAAAAGTTATTGAAAGTGTAATCGAAGTGATAAAAGATACAAATCAAACAAAAGTTGACGTAAAAGTTGATACAAATGAAACTCAAGTAATAGAAGAAAAAGTTATTGAAAGTAGAATAGAAAAAAAAGATATAAATGTAACTCAAACAGTTAAAAATACATTGAGTGATAGTTAATTGAAATTATTAGTTTGTGCTTTAGAAACATCCTCAAATATTCATCTTGAGGCATTGTTAAAAGAATTAGATTCATCTATCGAACTAGTAGGGATTTTTGATAAGTCTTTAGGTAATCCCACTTATGATATAACACAACTTGCTGTTATGGGATTTGTTGATGTTTTAAAAAAACTACCATCTTTATTAAAAATAAATAATGAGATGGTAAAACTTGCTGCTGATGTTGATAAAGTTTTACTGATGGATTCTTCTGGTTTTAATCTTCCTTTAGCTAAAAAAATCAAAAAACTATATCCAAATAAAGAGATAATTTATTATATTCTACCCCAAGCATGGGCTTGGAAACGAAAAAGAATTCCTAAAATAGAAGCAGCTTGTGATACATTGTGTTCTATATTGCCTTTTGAAAAAGACTATTATAATAAAAAAGAAATGATTAATTATGTTGGACATCCTTTATTAGATGAGATTAAACATCTTAAAAAAAATCTAACTTCAAATAATAAAATAGCTTTCATGCCAGGAAGTAGAAAAGGTGAAATAACAAAACTACTACCTATTTATAAAAAGATTGCAAAAAAAATAAATAAAGAAGCAATATTAATCATTCCTCCTCATTTTACAGAAGAGTATATAAATGAGCTATATGGTGATATATCAGAATTCACTATTACAACCAACGCACATCAAACTTTAGAAGAGGCTGACTTTGCCTTTATTTGTAGTGGAACTGCTACTCTTGAAGCTGCTTTAATTGGTACTCCATTTGTATTAAGTTATATTGCTAAATCCTTTGATTATTTTATAGTGAAAAATTTAATTAAAATTAAATATATTGGTTTAGCTAATATATTTTTTGATAAAATGGGAAAAGAACCTATCCATAAAGAATTCATCCAAATGGATGTTACTGTTGATAATTTAATGAATGAATATGAAAATATTGACAAAGAAAAATTTCTACAAAACTCTTTAATGCTTCGAGAATACCTAAATAGTGGTAGTTCTAAAAACGTAGCACACATAATTAATAAAAAATTAAGCATAATTTAATTATAATCCAATTCCATTTTCTATAGCCAACGGAAGTTTTTATAAAACTTTATATATAGGTTTTATAAAGAGTTGGTAGGAAACATAGATTTCCTACCTGTGATAGAAATTTGGAAAAAAACAAAAAGGACATTTTTATGAAAGTAAGAGCTTCAGTTAAAAAAATGTGTGACAAATGTAAAATTGTCAAAAGAAAAGGTGTTACAAGAGTAATCTGTGAGATCAAAAAACACAAACAAAGACAAGGATAGACCATGGCAAGAATTGCTGGTACAGACTTACCAAACAAAAAAAGAATGGAGTATGCTTTAACTTATATTTTCGGTATAGGTTTACATACATCAAGATTAATTCTAGATGCAACAGGAATATCTTACGATAAAAGAGCACACGAGCTTACAGAAGATGAAGTAGCTGCAATCAGAACTGAGATTCAAGCTAACTTTATGGTTGAGGGTGATCTTAGAAAGAAAGTTGCTATGGATATTAAAGCATTAATGGCTTTAGGATCTTATAGAGGTATTAGACACAGAAGAGGTTTACCATGTAGAGGGCAAAAGACTAAAACTAATGCTCGTACAAGAAAAGGTAAAAAGAAAACTGTTGGCGCAGCGGCTAAATAAGGATAACTGATGGCAAAAAGAAAAGTAACTAGAAAAAAAGTTGTAAAAAAGAATATAGCTGACGGTATTGTACATATTGCTGCTACATTTAATAACACAATGGTAACAGTAACTGATAATGCTGGAAATGCTATTTCATGGTCAAGTGCTGGTAACCTAGGTTTCAGAGGAAGTAAAAAATCAACTCCGTTTGCAGCTACTGCAGCAGTTGAAGATGCTTTACAAAAAGCTATGGATCATGGTATCAAAAATGTTGGTATTAAAGTTCAAGGACCAGGTTCTGGTAGAGATACTGCTGTTAAAGCAATTGGTGCTATTGAAGGTATCAATGTTAGATGGTTCAAAGATGTAACTCCATTACCACATAATGGTTGTAGACCACCAAAACGAAGAAGAGTGTAAGGATAAAGCATGGCAAGATATAGAGGACCAGTTGAAAAACTAGAAAGAAGACTTAATGCTGACCTTGGACTTAAAGGTGAAAGAAGACTAAACGGTAAATCTGCTTTAGAAAAAAGACCTTTTGCTCCTGGACAACACGGACAAAGAAGAACAAAATTATCAGAATATGGTATGCAACTTCAAGAAAAGCAAAAAGCTAAAATTATTTATGGTGTATCTGAAAAACAATTCAGAAAATACTTTAAAGAAGCTGCTAGAATCGAAGGAAATACAGGTGCTAACTTAATTACTTTAATTGAGCAAAGACTTGATAATGTTGTTTATAGAATGGGATTTGCTACAACTAGAGCAAATGCTAGACAATTTGTAACTCATGGACATATTTTAATAGATGGTAAAAAAGTTGATATTCCTTCTTGTGTAGTTAAAGTAGGTCAAAAAATTGAGATTAAAGAAAAATCTAAAGTAAACCCTCAAATTGTAAGAGCATTAGAACTTACTAATCAAACAGGAATGGTTGAATGGGTAGAAGTAGATAAAGATAAAGTATTCGGAATTTTTTCTAGAGTACCTAATAGAGAAGAAATTGTAATCCCAGTTGAAGAAAGACTAATTGTCGAATTATATTCTAAATAATAATAAGCAACAAAGGAAAAATATATGAAAAAATTTGTAGATGCTCCATTTTTACCTACAGAAGTAGAAATTGAACAAATTACTGAAGATAGTGCTAAAATTAGTGCTTTTCCTTTTGAAAGTGGATATGCTATTACTTTAGCACATCCACTAAGAAGACTTTTAATGAGTAGCTCAGTTGGATATGCTCCAATTGCTGTTAAAATTGAAGGTGCTAAACATGAATTTGATTCTATAAGAGGTATGCTTGAAGATATTGCAATTTTTATTATAAATCTTAAAGAGTTAAGATTTAAAATAAAAGGTGACGAAGAACAACTAGAAATAGAATATTCTTTTAGTAATGCGCAAGAAATTAAAGCTTCTGCTTTAGAAAATGATGATGTAGAAATTATAAATGGAGATCACCATTTAGCAACAATCAATAGTGATTGTACACTAAATTTTTCTATTATTATTCAAAAAGGTATTGGATATGTACCTAGTGAGGATTTAAGAGATTTAATCCCTGCTGACTTTATCCCTGTAGATGCTTTCTTTACACCAGTAAAAAAAGTAACTTATGATATAGAAAAAATATTAGTAGAAGATAACCCTAACTATGAAAAAGCTGTATTTACAGTTGAAACAGATGGTCAGATTTCTCCTATTGATGCATTTAAAGAAGCGATAACAACTATGTATTCTCAAATGTCAGTATTTAATAAAGTATTTGATTTATCTGAAGTTAAAATGGTTGAAGCTACAAGTAGTGATAGTTCAATAGATTTAAAAGATTTAATTGTAAAGATTGAAGATTTAAATTTAAGTGCAAGAAGTTTTAATTCACTTGATAGAGCTGGAATAAAATTTGTTGGTGACTTAGCACTTATGAGTGAAGTTGAAGTTAAAAGTATTAAGAATCTAGGGAAAAAATCTTTAGAAGAAATTTCTGATAAATTTGCTGAGATTGGTTATCCAATTGATGGTAGTTTAGATGAAGATACTGCATCAGCTTTAAGAAAAAAGTTAGAGCAACTAAAAGCTTAATAAATAAAAGGGACGAACAATGAGACATAAGCATGGATATAGAAAGCTTAGTAGAACATCTTCTCATAGAAAAGCATTATTAGCAAACCTTGCTATATGTATGATCGAAAGAGAAAAAATTGAAACTACTGTGCCTAAAGCTAAAGAATTAAAAAGATATATGGAAAAATTAGTAACAAAAGCAAGAGTGAATGATTTAAATTCACATAGACTTGTTTTTGCTGCATTACAAAGTAAAACTGCTACAAATAAACTTGTAACAGAAATTGCACCAAAATACGCTGAAAGAAACGGTGGATATACATCAATCGTTAGAACTAGAATCAGACGTGGTGATGCTACTCAAATGGCTTACATTTCATTTGTTTAATAAGTAATTTTACTTATATCTAAAAGGCTAGTAGGTTTTCCTACTAGCCTTTTTTTATTTATAAAAATATATCTACTACTTTAAATATTTAATCATTAATATATTAATAATAAGATAAAATCCTTTCATGTCTACTAATCAAACTCAACAATTCACACATTTACATTTACATACAGAGTACTCGATGCTTGATGGTGCTAATAAGATCAAAGTATTAGCTAAAAAAATTAAAGAACTTGGTATGGATAGTGTTGCCATGACTGATCATGGTAATATGTTTGGTACAATCGATTTTTATAATACTATGAGAAAAGAGGGTATTAAACCTATCATTGGGATGGAAGCCTACTTGCATAATCAAGAAGAGATAGGTGATAAATCTACTAAACAAAGATTTCATTTATGCTTATACGCAAAAAATGATGAAGGGTATAAAAATCTTATGTTTTTAAGTTCTCAAGCTTATATGCATGGTTTTTACTATTATCCTCGGATTAATAAAAAAATGTTGAGAGAAAATTCAGCTGGCCTTGTATGTACAGCTGCTTGTTTGCAAGGTGAAATTAATTGGCATTTAAATCTTGCCAATCCTCGAAATGTTAAAAATGGTGCAAAAGGGTATGATGAAGCTAAAAGAATTGCTCTTGAATATCAAGATATATTTGGAGATGATTTTTATTTAGAAATTATGAGACATGGTATTAAAGATCAGCATTTTATTGATAAACAAATCATTAAAATCTCACGTGAAACTGGTATCAAAATTGTTGCAACAAATGACACACATTATACAAACCCAAAAGATGCAGAAGCACATGAAGCGTTTATGTGTATTGCTATGAATAAATTGTACGATGATCCAAATAGAATGCGTCATAGTGTTCATGAGTTTTATGTTAAATCGCCACAACAAATGGCCACATTGTATGCTGATATTCCTGAAGCTATTGCTGCTACACAAGAGATAGCTAACAAATGTAATCTTGAAATAAAACTAGGAGATCCAACTCCACCAAATTTTAAATTTACAAGAGAAAAGTCTATTGTAAATAATCTTCAATTACCAGAGCCAGATTTAGAATATAGTTTAGAGAATGATAAGGTTTTATTTATTGATGAATGTTGGAGAGGATTGGAAGAGCGTTTAAAAATTGTTGATGCTTCTCGTCACCAAGAATATAAAGATAGATTGCAAGTAGAAATTGATATTATTAATAATATGAAATTTCCCGGTTATATGCTTATTGTTTGGGATTTTGTTGAATATGGTAAATCTATAGGGGTTCCAGTTGGTCCTGGTCGTGGTTCTGCTGCTGGAAGTCTTGTTGCTTTTTCTATGAAAATTACCGATATTGATCCTATCCCTTATGGACTTCTTTTTGAGCGATTTCTAAATCCAGAAAGAATCTCAATGCCAGATATTGATATGGATTTTTGTCAAGGTAGACGTCAAGAAGTAATTGATTATGTTGTAGAAAAATATGGTCGTGCAAATGTTGCTCAAATTATTACGTTTGGTAAACTATTAGCTAAAGGTGTTATTCGAGATGTTGCTAGGGTTCTTGATATGCCTTATTCTCAAGCTGATGGAATGGCAAAACTTATACCAGATGAACTAGGTATTAATTTAGCTGATTCTTGGGAAAAAGAACCAAAAATAAAAGAATTATGTGCAATGGATCCCAAAGCTGCAAGAGTATGGGAATATGCTTTAGCACTTGAAGGGTTAAATAGAAATGCAGGTACACATGCTGCAGGTGTTGTTATTTCAAATGAAGCATTATGGAAGAAAACACCACTTTTTAAACCTTCTGGATTGGATACTTTAGCTACACAATATAATGGTAAATATGTTGAAGATGTAGATTTAATTAAATTTGACTTCTTGGGACTTAAAACACTTACTGTAATAGAAGGTGCTTTACAACTTATTGAAAAAAGACATGGGAACAGAATAGATTTTATTAGAGAAGATGTAAATAATACAGAAGTATATGATCTAATTTGTACAGGGCACACAATTGGACTATTTCAAATAGAATCAACTGGTATGCAAGATCTTTGTAGAAGACTAAAGCCATCAAACTTTGAGGATATTATTGCCGTTCTGGCACTTTACAGACCGGGTCCTATGGAGTCTGGTATGCTTGATGACTTTATTGACAGAAAACATGGTCGTGCAGAAATTAACTATTTTTATGATGAGTTTGATGAACCGTTACGACCAATTCTAGAGCCTACTTATGGTGTTATCGTTTATCAAGAGCAAGTTATGCAGATTGTTCAGGTTATTGGTGGATTTAGTCTAGGTGGAGCAGATTTAGTACGTCGAGCAATGGGTAAAAAAATTGTTGAAGAGATGGATAGATTAAAGGGCGAGTTTGCTGAAGGTGGAGTTAAAAAAGGTTATAACAAACAACATTGTGAAGAACTATTTGATTTAATTGTTAAGTTTGCAGGATATGGATTTAATAAATCTCACTCTGCTGCATATGCAATGGTGACTTTTTATACTAGTTATTTAAAATGTTATTATCCTACAGAATTTATGGCATCTTTACTAACGTTAGAAAAAGATAATACTGATAAAGTTGTTAAGTATGTAGATGAAGTAAAAAGAATGGGATTTGATCTTGTTCCTCCTGATATTAATAAGTCTTATTTAGTTTTTAGTGCAAATACTTTAGATGATGACCAAGAAGTTGTTATGTTTGGTATGGGTGCATTAAAAGGAGCTGGTGATGTTGCTATTAATTCTATTATTGCCTCAAGGGAAGAGGGTGAATTTGTAGATTTAAGTGATTTTGTATCTCGTATAGATAGTTCAAAGGTAAATAAAAGAGTAATCGAAACACTTATAAAATCAGGTGCATTTGATAAGTTTGGGTATACACGTAAAGCATTGCTTTTACAAATTGAAGATATTGTTGAATGTGCAGGAAAAGCTGCTCAAGCAAAAAAACAAGCTGTGGGTTCTTTATTTGGTGATGATGATGATATGACAAAAATTGATATTACTATAAATGATATGCCTGAATATGATGGTAAAGAGATTTTAGAATTTGAAAAAGCATCATTAGGATTTTATGTTTCTGGACATCCATTAGATGAATATAGATCAACATTAGATGAGATAAAATATACTTTAAGTAGTGAGATAGATACATTAGCTGACGGTAGTGAAACATTACTAGTAGGAAAAATAGAAGCTATTGTAGAAAGAGTATCTAAAAAAGGAAATAAGTTTGGAATTGCGACAATTATGGATTTGCATGGAAATATTGAACTTATGTTATTTGAAGATAGGATTAAAGAATTAAGGGAAGATTTTGATTTAAATAAACCGATTGCTTTTAAAGTTGGTGTTAAAATTGATGATTTTGGTACTAAATTTAGTCTTAAAAAAATAGAATCTTTAAAAGAAGCAAAAACAGAAAAGCTTAAAAAAGGGAAAAAGGTTGAAAAAGCACAAGCACCTTTAAACGTTGCTATAGAATTTTCAGAAGATGATAAAATCATATATGAACTCTTTAATATAATTTCTCAAAATCAAGGAAAGCGTGAAGTTACTTTAACAATTAAATCAAAATTAGGTGATGTAGAACTTGATAGTGGTTATTATGTTAATAATAATGTTGAAGGATTGTTAAAAGAATTAGGTGGAGTATATATAATCTAAAGGTATAATAGATATTTAATTCGAGATAAATTAAAATTTAGGTAAAATCATATAAATATAGAATGAACCAAAGTGAGAATTATTTGAATATTACAACTAAAACAGCAAAATTTGATACCCCATTATATTTAGAAAGTGGAAGACTTTTAGAAACATATGAAATTATTTATGAAACATATGGTGAAATGAATGAGGATAAATCAAATATTATTATTGTAACTCATGCATTAAGTGGTTCTCACCACGCAGCTGGCTACTATGAAGGTGACAGAAAACCAGGTTATTGGAATGACCTAATAGGTGATGATAAAGCAATCGATACGAACAAATATTTTGTTATTGCTACAAATAATATTGGTTCTTGTTTTGGTTCTACTGGTCCAATGAGTCCAATGAACGATCAAGGGGATTTATACAGATTAAAATTTCCCGTTGTAACAATCAGTGATATTGTAAAAGCTCAAAAAACATTAATGGATTCGCTTGATATCAATCATGTAAAAGCTATTATTGGCGGATCAATGGGTGGTATGCAAGCACTATGTTATGCTATTGAGTATCCAGACTTTGCTGATATGATTATTCCAATTGCAACTACAGCATATACTAGACCTTGGGCAATTGCTTTTAATAAAGTATCTATTGATGCAATTAGAAATGATCCTGAGTTTAAAGATGGAAACTATGAGAAAGAAGATATTAAAAAGAATGGTTTAAAAGGTCTTGCTTTAGGAAGAATTGCTGGACATATCTCATATCTTTCACGAGATAGTATGAATAATAAGTTTGGACGCGCATATGTAGCACAAGATGGATTATATGAATTATTTGGAAAGTTTGAAGTTGAACGATACCTTGAATATAATTGTTATAATTTTCCACATAATTTTGATCCTTTGAGTTATTTATATATTGTAAAAACTTTAAATATTTTTAATGCAGCTCGTGGTAGTGATAAAATTGAAGATGCAATAAAAAAAATAAAATCTAAATTACACCTTATATCTTTTGCAGGTGATTGTTTATTTTACCCTGAAGAGATGGAAGAGATCTATGATATAATGAATCGTGTTGGTAATGGCGATCATTGTACATTTGATATGATTGATAGTAAATACGGACATGATGCTTTTTTAGTTGAAGTTGATAAATATAAAGAAAAAATTGTAAAAATGTTAGAGGGTAGATATGAGTAAAGATATAGAAGTAAATTCATTTGAAAATAAAATAGTAGAGGCTCAAAAGTTATTAGAAAAATTAATTGATCCAGAAATTACCTTGAGTAATAGTGTTGAAGTATACAAAAATGGAATGAAAGAGTTGGAAACAGCTCAAAAACTTTTAGATGACGCAAAACTTGAATTCAAAGAACTCACTAATTAAAGGATAATCGATGAAAGGTAAAATGAGAAGTTTTTTTGAAGATACAGGAATAATTTTAGTTTTATCTAGCGTTGTAATTGGTGGATACTATGGGTATTCTGCATTTACAAAAGAATCCAAAATCTTACCAAATACTAATAAATCTGATGAACATTTACTTATTGTTAAAGAAAAACCTATTGTAGATGTTAATAAATCAATTATAATAAACGAAGTTATGACTCCTATTATTGTAAAAAAGATAGAAGTAAAACAAGAGAAACTCACCAAAATTATTGAGAAAAAAGTACTTAAAAAAGAAATTCTTAAAGTACCTACACCTCTTATTGAAGAGATAGAAGTAAAAAAAGAAAAGAATGTTGATTTAGTAATATTAAGAACATTTTTACGTAATATAAAGTTTTCAATGGCAAGTAATATTGTTAAACGAGATGATATAAATGAAAGTATATCTCAAGAGTTAAAAATAAGAGTTACTGTATTAAAGGACGGTAGTTATGAAGAACTTATATTTGTTGATGGTGATAAAAAATTATTTGAAATAAACAAAGAAAATATTTTGAGAGTATTCCCCATTAATATTGATGATAAAATTAAAGATGATTTCCCTCGATATGTAAGAATTAGTATAAAATAAATAATAACAAATGAAAATAAAAAAGGGTAAAGTTTTGAACTTTACCCTTTTTTATTTGAAGGACTGTGCAAGATTCCCAATAATAAGATGCCATCCATCAATAATGATGAAAAAGATTAACTTTATGGGCAGAGAAATCATAACTGGTGGTAACATCATCATCCCTAGACTCATAAGAATAGACGCAACAATAATATCAATAACTAGAAAGGGTAAGAATACTAAGAAACCTATTTCAAATGCTGTTCTAAGCTCACTCACGATGAAAGCAGGCATTAGCAGAGTAAGTGATACATCTTCGATATTTTTAGGATTTTCCATCTTTTTAATACGGTAAAAAAGTGCTAAATCTTTCTCTCTTGTATTTTTTATCATAAACTCTTTAAATGGTCCAACACTTTCATCAAATGCTACCTCATAGTTAATAGTTTCTTTCATATATGGATCAATACCATTTTCCCATGCTTTTTTAGCGTATGGTTCCATAATAAAAAATGTAAGAATTAAACTTAAAGAGATAATAATCTGATTTGGTGGAGATTGTTGAAGTCCCATAGCTTGTCTTAATAGTCCAAAAACGATGATAAGTCTAGTAAAACTTGTTACCATTAAAAGTAATGTAGGTGCTAAAACAAATAGCATTAAAATAATTGCTATGTTAATTGTTTTTACAAATTGTGCTGGATTTTCTACAGCTGCTACAGATAAATTTACTAGAGGTGTGTCTTCTGCACCAAAAAGTGATACACTAAAGATTATTAAGAAGAAAAAGAGAGATCTAATTTTCATTTGGTATTTGAGCCTTATTTAAAATTGAACATAATTTAGTACCATAAAGGTAGATATTCCACGATATATATATCCACAAAAAGAAAAATAATGCAACACTAAATGATCCATAGATCGTTGCATAAGTCGTATTTGCACTAACATAATATCCAAACAATGTTTTTGTAACACTTAATGTCACAAGTGTAATTAAACTAGACAGTGCTGCTGCTCTAATAGAAATTCTTCTATTTGCTGAAACCATAAATAAAATGATAAAAACCAACCAAATAAAGAATGATGTAAAAAAAGTGATAAAGAATGATAATTCTGCAAAAGTAGATAAAAAAATAAATATAAAAAATAATGCAGGGATTGCAATTAAAAAACTAAGATATAAAAAGAAAGATTTATATATAGGTCTAGCATTTACTCCATGTATTTTATTTACTATATATTCATAATCTTTAAAAAACATAGTAAATACAAAAATAAGATAAATGATACCGATATAACCTAATCGTTCAGTATTTTCTAAAAATTTTTCTATTTGTATTGATAACATGGTTGAATGTGTAGGATTAATGAAGTCCAAAATATATAACATAATTTCATCTAGATGTTGTGAAATTGTAGGTATATTTGAAATTATTACAATTAGAAGGGCTAATAAAGGTAGAATTGCAAATATAGTAAAAAAACTTAAACTTGCTGCATAGTAAGGGGTATCGTCATTAAAAAAATCAAATACCTTTTTTACTAAATTCAATTAATCTAGACCCATCTTAAATGGATTTAAAATATTATTTGGATCAAATGCTTTTTTTATACTTTTAAATAGTGCCATCTCTGCATCATTAAATGCTATACTCATATATGGAGCTTTTGATGTTCCAATACCATGTTCACCACTAAGTGTTCCACCCATATCAACAACTAGCTGAAAAATCTCTTCAATAGCTTTATGTCCATCTTCCATTTGTTTAGGATCATTTTTATCTTTTACCATAACATTTACATGAATATTTCCATCACCACTATGTCCAAAACAAGGTACTTGCATACCATATTTATCACCAATTTTATATATCTCTTCTAATGCAACTGGTAGTTTACTTCTTGGAACTGAAATATCTTCATTTAGTTTTTTAGTACCAAAAATAGTAACAGCAGGACTTGCATTTCTTCGTGCGAACCATAACTTTTTCGCTTCTTCATCATCTTTTGCAATAACAAAGCTTTTTGCACCATTTTCTAAAAATGATTTCTCTAGAGTTTCAAGTTGAAATGTAACTTCATCTTCTAAACTACCATCAACATCGCCAACTAATACAGCACCAGCATCTGCTGGTAAATCAACATTTAGTTTCTCTCTTAATGCTTGAATAACTAATTTATCTAAAAATTCCATTGCTACAGGATTGGCTCCAGAAGCTAGTGATTTAAATACTGCATTCATAGCACTTGTTACATCAGGGAATATTCCCATGTATGTTTTTTTGTATTTTGGTTTTGGAATTAGCTTTAGTGTAATTTCTGTGATAATTGCCAATGTACCTTCAGAAGCTGTTAATATACCAGCTATGTTATATCCCGCAACATCTTTGATTGTCTTTTTACCAGCTTGAATAATATCTCCATTTGGTAAAACAGCACGAAGTGCCATAACATAATCTTTTGTTATTCCATACTTAGCAGCTCTCATACCACCAGCATTTTCACTAACATTTCCACCTAAAGTAGAGTACTCTTCACTAGCTGGATCTGGAGGGTAAAATAAACCTACTTCTTCTACAGCTTTTTGAAAAGTCATATTAACAAGACCTGGTTGTACAACCCCCACCATATTTTGCATATCAATTTCAAGTAATTGATTCATATGTCTTTCAAGTGATAAAATAATTCCACCACTTGCAGGTAATGACCCACCAGTAAATCCACTTCCTGCACCACGTGGTACAATAACAATTCTGTGTTGATTACAGTATTTTAGTATTTTACTTATCTCTTCTTCATCTCTAGGAAAAACTACAGCATCTGGTTCAAACCGAGATTTCGTAGCATCATAACAGTAGGCTATAAGATGAGCTTTGTCACTTTTGACATTCTCTTCCCCTACTATATTTGTAAATGTTTCTAAATGTTCTTGTTTTATCATTATTTAGTCTCCAATAATTTTAAATAATATGTATTGTAATCTTCAATTTTTTCATCACTGAAATCCCATATACCTTGTTCGATTTCTTTAATTTTTGTTAGGAAAGGAACATTTGTTGATTGATCATTATATGTTAATGTTACAGTATCAATAATTCCAAATGTAATGCTATCAAGTATATAAAGTTTATTTTGTATAACAATAAAAATTGTTCCTATTTGTTGTGATTGTGCAAATTTAGATATGGTCTCTTTCTCTGGAATGGGTTGTTTTATAATTTTTAAATGTGATGCAAAAAAATCTTCATTTAAAAAGTTTTGATTTGGATATAAATTTTTAACATTATTTTTTGCTTTCAAATTTGGCACAATTAATAAACTTGTTTTATAAAGGTGATTTAAAATAAATTTATCTCCATTTTCAGGGATTAATTTAGTCGTAGGAATCGCCTTTTGCGGAAGAATATCTTTATCAATAAATTCAAGAGTTGAACTCTTATTGTTTGATTTTATAATAACTGCTTGAGTTACAATCACAGTGTTATTTTTAATTTTTTTAATTATTATTCCACTATGACCTGTATTCAAATTTGTAATATTGATTTTAGCAGTAGTTGGGGTTACATCAAATATTTCTATTGCAAATATAGAATTTAATGTTATAAAAAGTAGAAATATAATTTTCATTAATGGCCTTGATATTTATTTAAGAATAAACATTTTATCGAAATAGACTAAACAATAAGCTTATAGATTTAATCTATTAAAGGTATCTTATTTTCCTGAAATATTTTTGATAAAAAGGGAGAGTTACTTTTTTAAATTCTTTTTTATCTTTATATAAATTGATGTACCAATCGAATTTTATATTATATTGGTTAAGAGCATTTTGTGATAAGAGTGTATCGTTTATACTTCCTAAAACACTAGGAACTATGAGTATAGTTTGAGTATTGAAAATTTTTTGAAAGTCTTTTATTAAATCAATCATAAAATACTTTTTTGTTATAGGAACCATCAATCCTCCTGCTCCTTCAACTACTAAAATATCACATTTTTGTAAAAGTTTTTTGGCTTGGGATAAAATAGCATTAATATTTATTTCTAAATACTTATTTGCGACAAATGGTGCAGCTGGTAGTTTAAATTGATATTTAACTACATCATTTACAGAGAATTGAAATGAGGGATTTAGTTTTTTGGTAATTTTTAGTAATTTAGTTCCATCAAGAGGATGTGTAATTACACCTGTTTCAATTGGTTTAAAATAACCAACTTTTTTCCCTTTTTTTGTCAGCTTTTTTAAAAATACTTCCGAAGCGTAACTTTTACCAATATCTGTATTTGTTGCAGTTATAAAGTAAATTTCTTTATTGTTTTTCATATCTTTAATAATTTTTCTATTACTTTTACTGTTTCTTCATTTGTGAAGAAGATATTTCTTGATAATTCACTATTACACTGTTGTAAAAAAATCTTTTTTTGCTCTAATTGATTTGATTTGTCATTTTCATATTTTTTTAAAAGAGAGTGTAATTCTCTTTCATAATTATTTACAATCTCTTGTTTTTTGTCAGTGCTATTTCTTTTTTTAAGTTTCTTCTGACTCTTGTAGAAGAAGGCTAATAAAATAAAGAATATTAATACTAAAAAAATTTCCATGTTAAAGTTCCATTCTTGTTTGTGTTACACCAGTAGTGCAAAAATTTTCATCAATTACTTTCGCAATATCATAAAAGTCAACACCTTGAATCTCTTCAAGTGCATTCATTATTTGTTTTTTCCCTTGGAGTAGTTCTTTTGATTTTATTCCATGAGAAATGGATAAACTAGCTTCTATAAATGCAGATAATTTATCACATTGTTTTAATGCTTTCCCATCAATTGCATTATATCTATCAAGGTTATATCTTTGCATATCTTCTACAACTTTGATATTTCCATTTTCAATAATTTTATTCTCAAATTCATCTTTAAAGTTATTTTCATCAAGACCTAAAATGTAAGAAAATTCCTTTTTTAAATCATCTGGTACATAAGGCATTATTTTATCTTCAATCTGAGCTACTTCATATTCTGCAATTATCTCTGATAATTCATCTACACTATATTTTACAGGACTTATTATATCGCGTGTTAGTGCTTCTGGTAAGTCATGAAATAAAGCAACAAAAAAGTTATTTTGTAGTCTTTGATCACAAGCATTTATTTTAACAGAATAAAAATATCCAAAAAGTGCAACAGTAAGCATATGTCCTAAAACAGAAGTTTCAGGAATACGTGGAGTTTGAGCCCATCTTTTTTGAAATCTTAATCGTCCACTTAAATCAATCACTTTTGCAAGTTTTTTATTTAATGCAATTTTTCTTACACCTATGAGTTCATAATAATCTTCTATCTCTGCATCAACTTCTTTTTTTACGTCATCTATATCATTTAAAAATTGACTTGTTTGATATACGATTCCAAATTCCCATTTAGTTGCTAAATAAGAAGCCGCTTTTAGTATAAAGCGTTCTCTTTTATACATCGTATCATCTTCTAAATAGTCTTTAAATTTTTGAAAAAAACTTCCATCATCGATATCTAAAAGCGAGCTTTCAAGTTTATTTAATACCCATGCATTTATCTCTTTACCTTTTTTTTGTAAAGCTTTTCTAAATACATCAGGACGTATATCAGTAACAACAACACGTCTAAGAAATTCAAAAATACCAGCTTCGATGAGATGAGTGTAGTTTATACCTTTTTCAAGTTTTGCAATGAAAAATGCAATGATAAACTTGTGAGCTTGTTTATCAAGCTCAACAAGATCCACCATACGTGGATAGTCATTCCACCTTTGAATAGAAGCAGAACTATAAATGTAGTCTACAATTTTAGGATTTATCATTATTACTCATATCTGAATCATCAGGTTTTTTATTGGTACTGATAAATTCATCTTTATCACCTCTACCCATTAAATATTTTCCAAACATCATAGCAGCTACGACACTTAAAACTACGGCATATACTACCCAATCTTCAGGTGGTGGTGTTCTTGTCATTTTAAAATCCTTTAAAATCTCTTAAAACGAAAACTATACTCTACAGCTTCCCATTTTAGATAATGCGTTTATTTTTTCAACTCGACCTGCGTGTCTACCACCTTCAAAAGAGTTTGTATCCCATGCATCTACAATAGCTTCTATCATCCCTGGACCACTAACTCTCTCACCTAAACAAAGTATATTCGCATCATTGTGTTGTCTAGCCATTTGTGCACTATATTCATTGTGACATAAAGCAGCTCTAATACCATCAAATTTATTTGCAGCCATAGACATTCCTATCCCACTTCCACAAATTAAGATACCTTTGCTATTTTCATCTTTTAAAACTTCTTCACAAACTTTTGCAGCAAAATCTGGGTAATCAACTCTATCTTTTGTTGATGGACCCATATCTATAACTTCATGACCTCTTGTTTCAAATAATTCTTTTACAAATGCTTTAAAATCAACACCTGCATGATCAGCTCCGATAAAGTACTTCATTAATATATTCCTTCTTCATGATTTCTATTGTCTACATATTTTGTTTTTTCTAATTGTGATGGAGTTTGAAATACTCTATCCCATCTAATTTTACTATTTTCATCCCACGAAAAATATACAAACCAAGGTTTACCTACAATAAATTTATAAGGAACTGTTCCCCAAAATCTACTGTCATTACTATGGTCTCGATTATCACCCATCATGAAATATTCACCCATCGGTACTTCTGTTGGAACAGTATCAAATATTTGTCGGTAAGGACTATTTTCTTTTTGTACTGTTTCATCATTGTGAATACCAGGATGATCTTTTTTATAAGGATTTTCTACATATAGTTTATTACCAACTTTAGCGATATTATATCCCTTATAGTTCTCAATAATAAATTCATTTCCTTCTTTAGGATGTAGATATAAATTTTTATTTCTTAAAAATAATACATCTCCTCCTGTAGCCACACATCTTTTAACATAATGAATTTTTTCATTATGAGGATATCTAAATACTACAATATCACCTTTTTGTGGTTTATCACCTTCAATTAAATGACCATTATCATTAAAATCAGGAAGAACTTGAATCTCTAACCATGGTAATCGAGGAGTTGGAATACCATAAGAAAACTTTTTAACAAATAACATATCCCCTATTAAAAGAGAGTTTTTCATACTACCACTCGGTATTACAAATGCTTGAGCGATAAAAAAGATAATTCCTAGTACTATTACAACTGTTCCAGTCCAAGAACTACTCCAGTTATATAGTTTTTTCAACAAATTCATCTATACCTCTACTTCATTTCTAAAGAATGCAGACTTGATAGTATTTTTTAATAACATAGCAATAGTCATTGGTCCTACTCCACCTGGAACTGGTGTGATATATGAACATTTTGGTGAAACATTTGCATAGTCTACATCACCTACAAGTTTACCAGTTTCAAGTCTATTGATACCAATATCAATGATGATTGCACCATCTTTAACCATATCTTCTTTGATAAGATTTACTACACCAACACCAACACAAATAATATCAGCATTTAAAGTGTGTTTTTTTAAGTCATCTGTATAGATATGACAAATATCAACAGTTGCGTTAGCATTTAATAATAATGTAGCCATAGGTTTACCTACAATATTTGAAGCTCCTACTACACATACATTTTTCCCTTGAGGATCAATGTTATATTCTTTGAAAAGTTCCATTACACCATAAGGTGTTGCTGGTATAAAACCATCAAGACCAGCAACAACTCGACCTACGTTATATGGGTGGAAACCATCTACATCTTTTCTAGGATCAATAGCTTCTAGTATTGCTGTTGTATCGATATGTGAAGGAAGTGGTAATTGCACTAAAATACCATCAATATTTGGATTTTTATTCATCATTGTGATAATTTCTAAAATATTTTCTTGAGAGATTGATTCTGGCATCTCATGTGCTATACTGTATATCCCAGCTTCTTTACACGCTTTACTTTTCATATTTACATACGCAGCACTTGCAGGATCTGCACCTACTAGTACAACAGCAAGTCCTGGAGTAATACCTTTTTTTTGTAATAATTCTACATCATTTTTAACTTCTGTTCTTATTTTATTTGATAATTTTTTACCATCAAGTATAGTCATATAAGATTCCTTTGAATATTTGTATTAAGTACAATATAATATCAAAATTTTGATAAGAAAGCTGTTAGATAGTTATTGAAGTTGGCTTAAAAATATAGCTATTTAATTTTAGGACTAGTTGTTTTCTACAATTTCGTATAATGAATCTTTGATATTTAAAAAAGAAGATTTTTTTGGATTATCACTTAGTAATTTATCACAATCAGCACAAAGAGGAATAAGGTTTTCTAAATAGTATTTTCCTCCATCTTTTAAAGGACGTATCATCTTAGGATGTAGTGTCGTTATGTCTATATAAGTACTACATCGAAAACATTTTCTATGTTCTCTTAAAAATAGAGCATTTTTTCGTTGCATCCAGTCTGTAGGAAGTTTGTCTTTATTTGGTTCACAATTAAAAACGTAACTTGACCATTGTAATTCTTTAGAAGTTGTTTTTGGATATTTTGATTCATCTATTTTAACTCTTTTGAACTGGTCAATCATATCATCAGCAATCATATATTTTCGTAATTCTGGATTTTTTTCTGATGTACTTAGCTCTATAATTGTGTAATCAAATTTAATATCTGGATATTTTTTTTCTACAAAAGTTTTAATCTTACTAACAAAAAGATCTAATGATGTTTGAGCGTAAAAGAGTTTCATAATGTGTTTTCTAAAAGTGAAGACAAAAGCGAATATTGCAAGTAACCACAATAGAGATGATACAATATAATCTGTTCCTAAAAAATACATTTATTTACCTAGTTTTAAGTTTTGTGTTTCATTATAATGGTTTTTTGGTTAATAATTGGTAAGTAAAAATAATTAATAAAAAAGTGAGTATTTATAGTAGATATAAATTCCGTAATTTCATTTAAAATTACGGAATATGAATTAAAAATTAGAGTGTGTAAATTATTTATAGATTCCCGAACCTATAAACATATTTCCATCAATTCTTTTGATAAATGATGTTTTTGGTGCAACTTTTTTTGTTTTAGGATGTGACCATTGATATTCATACCAACCTTCACCTTTAGTTTGAGCTAACTTTGATAAATCTTGGATGATATATGCTCCATTTTTATCTTTAATTTTAAATAGATTTCTTCCTACAATTTGAGGATTCGAACCAAGTGCCAATAACTCTCCCTCAAATGTGTATGCAAATATATAAAGTTCACCTTTTACAAAGTCACCTTTAGTATTATTAAATTCTTTAAAACAAGCTTCATTACCTTTTTCTTTACATAGTTTATATGCTTTTTCAACAAATGGTTGAACATCACTTATTGCTGCACCATAAGAGATTGAAGCACCTAAAACTAATGACAAACTTACTTTTTTAAATATTGATAACATAATTACTCCTTTGTATATGTTTTCGTTATAAAAAGTATAATGGAACAATATAACAACTACATAACAACTACATAACAACAATATAACAATTTATATTAGCTAGATAATTGTAAAAGTATTTTAGAGTAAATTTCACGGGAAAATAAAAAAGGGTGAAAGTTATAAACTTTCACCCTTTTTTTAATAGCGTATTTGTATGTATTAGTTTACTGTAACAACTACTGCTGTTGATTCCCAGATACCATGTTTAGTACAGTAACCGTGAGCCACAAGGTTAAGTTTTTTACTTGTAGGGATAATTGTAAAAGTAGTAGTGTTATGAGCTTTAACATTTCCTAATGTTCCTGGAACATAAGTAACTTGAGCTAATTTAGCTTCACCATTAAATAATGTAACTGATTCAATGAAATGATCAAAATCATCTGGATGAGTATATTCGTTACCCATTTTAACAGTTACTTCAAATGGCTCACCTGCAACAGCAGTATCAGCACAGTGAATAAATGGACTATGTCTATCTATTAAATCTTTTTTTGCTTCTCTCTCTACTTGATCGATATCTACGTATTTATTAATTTTTGGCATATTAATTTCCTTTTTTATTTTAAATTGGATAAATTATACACTAATAATATTTAAGTTAGTATGTAAATTAAATTGCTAGTGTATAAGTTTAAGTTACTTATCAATAATTTTTAATTTTTTTTCTAAATAAAATGTTCCAAATGGTAGAAGCGATGCTATAAAAGCCATACTGATAAAAGGGAGTTTCCATTTGTGCTCTAGTGCTGTAGTTAACAATAAATACATAAATAGTATAAATAAAACACCATGTCCCATTCCTACAATTTTTACTAAAATTGGTTCTTCTAACATATATTTTACAGGCATTGCTATAAATAGTAAAAGTAAGTATGAAATTCCTTCCATAAATGCAATAAGTCTAAATTTTTTCAAGTTTGAGTCTAACAATTTTGATCCTTTTTTATGTGAATATTATCACTCTATTATTTAAGTTAGTTTAATAAATTGATGTAAAATTTTTTGTTTTGATATTAGGTTTTTAATAAAATCTTTTTTAAGCATTTGTGAATTTAAGTGATCACTAACAATTTTAAATATATAAATATCTTTATCATTTAAGTGTTTCTGACTCTCTTCAAAAAAATATTTTGCTTCCATATCATAAAGTGAAGTTGCCAATGCATTTGAGCTAGTAACTACTGTATCTGATGTTATTAAAGGCAGTGTTTCTATCTCTTTAATTCTTTGATTTGTACAATACAAGTTACCAATTTTGATATTTATATTATTACAACCCGCAAGTCCTATCGTAAAAGCTTTTGTAACATTGTAATTAGAATATACATAGTCAAGAGAAGAACGAGTGTTTTTTGCTTTAATCCCTGATATACAAATGATGATCTCATCATTTGCATATATTTTAGGAGTAGAATTTATTTTTTTGAGTTTATAAAATTCTATAAAAGTTTGTGCTTCACATAAAAGAGCTGTATGTATTAAAATCATACGTTAAAGTACTTAGCCTCTTTATTTGGTACAATAATTGCTACAGTACTTTGCTCTGGATGAATTTGGAATGTTTCACTTAACTCTATTCCAAAATCCTCAGGTTTTAATAAATCAAAAATATCTCTATTCATAGAAAGATCTGGACAAGCAGCATACCCAGGACTATATCGACATCCTTGATACTGTTTCATTCTTACATCACTTAAAGTAGGTTTCTCTTTATCTACAATATTAAGATCTAATCTTACTTGTTTATGTACCATCTCTGCACAAGCTTCTGCTAACTCAACACCTAAACCATGCACTTGATAATATCTTACAAATTCACCCTTATCATAAATATCTTTTTCAAAGTCTGTTATTTTAAGCCCTGAACTTACAAAACTAAAAGCTACAGTATCAAAAGCATCACTTGAAAAATAATCACTTAAACATCTATGTGGTGATGCTCCTTGTCTTGGAAAATTGAAAGTTTTTATGATATTTTGTTTTTCATTATCATAAATATGAAGTTTTGTATCTTCAGACTTACAATAAAAGTATGAATATAAAACAATAGGATCAAATATTTTCTTTTCTAAAAATTCATCTTTTAAATCGTTGTAAATTTCTTGAACAACCTCTTGTTCATATTTTAAAAATTTATCTTTATCTTGAGTCCCTTTTTTATATCCCCATCTTTGTCTAAATAAAACTCGATGATTAACCCACTCAAAAGCAAGGGCTGGGTCAAAACCTTTACTCATATCTCTTCTTTTATAAAAAGGAGCAGGGTAGTTATGTGTGTTTTCTAATAATAAAGGAGTATGAATATCATCATTAAAAACTACTTTTTCTTTTCTTTCCACATCTTCAGAAACAATTAAATCTGCAGCCATAGCAGTTTCAAGTTCCCCTCCAGCTTCTACTCTTTGCATAGCTAATACACCGTCAAAAGCATCTCTACAGTAAAAAATTGGACCACTATAAATAGGTCTACAAAAATCATCAACAAATGGCTTAGTTAAAGCAGCTCCTCCTATTAAGATAGGTAAATCAATATTTTGCTTTTGTAACTCATCCATATTTGCTTTCATCTCATTTGTAGATTTTACTAGTAATCCACTCATTCCAATTGCACTAGCATTGTGTTCTTTTGCAGCAGCAATGAAGTCATCTATAGATACTTTGATCCCTATATTTATAACTTTAAATCCATTGTTACTCAAAATAATATCAACAAGATTTTTACCAACATCATGTACATCACCTTTTACAGTTCCTAGTACTAATATAGTCTCAGATTCTTTTTCGATTTTTGGTAAAAATGGATTTAGCATATCTACACAAGCTTTCATTGTTTCAGCACTTTGAAGTACAAATGGTAATTGCATAGAACCATTACCAAATAATACACCAATCTCTTTCATCCCATCAATTAGCCATTCATTTACAATAGTTTCTGCTGGCGTTGTATCTTTTAACAGTAATGCTAGAGGTAAAAGTCTCTCTTTATCCCCATCTTTTAACAGCTGAATAACTTTTTCATAATCATTTAGTTTTTCATACTCTTCATCACTTTGTTGCTCAACTGCACCAATATCAGAAAAATGCTCGATAAAAGTAAATAGTGGATCACCATCTTCATGATTATTAAAAAGTAAATCTTCACAAGCTTTTAAGTCATCTTTTTTCATTTTACTAATAGGAACAAGATGTTTAACATTTACAATAGCAGATGTTAGACCAGCTTCTATACAGTGATGTAAAAATACACTATTTAAATAAACTCTAGCATCTTTATCTAGTCCAAAAGAGATATTTGAAAGTCCAAGTGTAGTTCCCACTTCAGGATGAATGATTTGAAATTCTCGAATAGCTTCTATAGTTTCAGTTGCAGCAGTTCTATATTCATCATCACCACTACCAACTGTAAATACTAACATATCAAATACTAAATCTGCAGGATTAAGTCCATGTAATGTTACTGCTCTTTGGTAAATTCTTTCTGCAATTTCGACTTTTTTAGCAGTTGTTTTTGCCATTGCAACTTCATCAATTACTAGACAAACTAAACTTGTACCATATCTTTTTGCCATTTGACATATTTCATCAAATCTATCAATACCATCTTCTAGGTTTACTGAGTTTAAAATAGGTTTACCACCTATTAATTTAAGAGATTGTTCTAACGCAGGTATTTGAGTAGAATCAGGCATAAGAGGTAAAGATATTTTTTGCGCATATAATGATACTACTTCATCCATATCTTTTGTTTCATCACGACCAGCAAAACCAACACTAACATCAATAATGTGAGCTCCAGAACGTACTTGTTGTTGACCAACAGATAATGTACCTTCAAAGTCTTCTGCTTTAAGCAGTTCTCTAAATGCTTTAGATCCAGTTGCATTACTTCTTTCACCTATTAATAAAGGTGATGGATTTTGTTTTAATTCTACTGAGTTAAAAAGTGAAGCTAAAGAAGTAGGGTGTCCACCTGTTGGTGCTTTTGGTATAATTGATTCTACCCCTTTTGCTAATACCTCTATATGTTTTGGAGTTGTTCCACAACAACCACCTAAAAAACTTACTCCATCAAAATCTAAAAATTGTTTTTGTATTTCAGTAAATTCTTCTGCTTGCATAGGATAAAAACTACATCCACCACGGTTTTCAGGTAAACCGGCATTTGCATGAATTGATAAAAGTTTGTCAGAACATTCACTTAAAACTCTTAAATGTTTTTTTACTTGTTCTGGTCCTGTTCCACAGTTAAATCCTAAAGATAATATATCAAATGGCTCTAAAATTGTAGAGATAGTTTGAGCGTCAGTTCCTATTAACATTGTCCCAGATAATTCAATAGTTGCGCTTACCATAATAGGAATATTTGGAGCAGTATCTTGTAGAGCGTGAATAGCTACTTTTATTTGTAATGGATCTTGACACGTTTCGAGTAAAAATACGTCAACTCCACCATCTAAAAGACCTTTTGCAGTTACACAATATCCCTCATACATAGTATCATAGTCGATGTGTTTTAAACTAGGTAGTTTTGTACCTGGTCCTATTGCCCCTAATACAAATCTAGGTTTTTCTGGAGTTGAATGTTTAATACAAACTTCTTTTACAAGTTCAGCTCCTAGTTTAGAAAGCTCGTAACCACGTGCTCCCATATCATATTCATCAAGTACCCAAGGCATAGTACCAAAAGTATTTGTTTTTAACATATCTGCACCTGCTTGTGCATATGCATCGTGGATAGATGTTAAGACTTCAGGTGCTGTTGCATTTAAAAGTTCATTACAACCTTCTTGTTCAATCCCTTTGTCGTCTAACCAAGCTTCTTTTTTAATCTGCGCATTTTGAAGCTGAGTTCCCATTGCCCCATCAATTATTAATGGTCTTGTTTTTATTATCTCTTGTATTTGTTTTTTTATCATTTTTTATCCAGCAAATTTAACTAAAATCATACCCGCAAATTTTTCTTTTGAGTAAAATTCTATTCTATATATTGATCCATCTTTATCAATTGAAAATTGTTTCATCATTTTCTTACGATTGATCGCGATATTCGTTTCTTTTTTTGATTTGTTTGTATATCCAATAACATTAATTCTATAGTCTTTTATAGGATAAACTTTAAATTGGTCTTTAACAGTAATAAGTGAGCCAAAAGGTGTCTCTTTATCCCTATCATCTATTTTTATTTTTACATCTTTACTTTCATTTGTATAATCAATATAGTCAGGCTTTAATCGTGATAATCTTCTATTTCCATAGTAGATTATATATTCGTCTTTTTTCTTAACTATACTCATAAGAGGGTTACTCGGTACAAAATCAATTGTTCCATCATTTTTAACTGGGAAGTATTTTATAATGTTTCTGATTTTAGATAAAGGTAATGTAATTGTATTATCGTATAAAGATATTTCAATATCATTGTCTATAATATTTTTGACTACTTGATCATTCATATTAAACTTTCTTTTATATTCAATACCCATTGTATCCATATATTTTTCTAATGCAAGTAGATGATAGTATGTTCTTTGATGTGTTGGTAAACTTTTACTTGCTTCATTCCCAAAGGCAGCTTTACCTTGGTTAATAGCATAATAAGTTAAAGTTTTTTCCATCTCTTTATCACCCTCACGTGTTCGAGTATTATGAAGATGATATATATGTTCT
>PJEL010000784.1_pt1 | contig 35761 bp, 32 predicted proteins | sample 1853271 | NCBI WGS metagenome assembly PJEL01 (sample SAMN08108733, study PRJNA415343) | Invertebrate metagenome, whole genome shotgun sequencing project. | host: Globobulimina | place: Sweden: Gullmar Fjord | collected 2015-08
CTACCGAAGGTGTACATAATAGTATTTTAAACAAGAAATATTGATTACAATATTATAAAAGTAAACATTCGCTCATCGTGTGATAAGAGATAAGGCATCAGCAGTCTACACAGTACTGTTTTTTTTGCCATCTGTCATCGATGAAACACGTGGCAAATACATTTGCCACGTTAATCTCTCATGCAGATCTCTCACGAGAAGAGCCAAAATCTACTATACTATGACCTTACTTTGCCATATCTTCCTTCTCAACAAGGACAAACAATGGAATATCCCCAAGCTTTTTCCTACCCTCCAACTCTGGAAGTTCAATAATGCATGCACATCCTGCTACATGTCCCTCTGCCTTTGTCACAAGATCTATTCCTGCACCCAGTGTACCTCCAGTAGCTATCAGATCATCGACTAAAAGGACCTTTTGACCAGGTTTCACCGCTCCTGTGTGCATTTCAATCGTATCAGTGCTATACTCTGTAATATATTCTGCAGAGATAGTCTCCCCTGGAAGCTTCCCTGGCTTTCGCAATGGAACAAATGGTACTTTGAGTGCTAATGCAAGAGGAGCTCCAAAGATCAATCCTCGAGCTTCAAATCCTACACGGTTGTACAATGCTTTGTTGAGGAGAGGAAAAGACATGGCATGTCATGCACAATCAAACGCACCAGCGATGACATCAATGTCCTTTGATCGGTAATATTCAGTCATGATATCAATTGAATGCTGAAATGCAATTGGATCAAGTAGAATTGTTGTCACATCCTGGAAGAGAATGCCTGGTTTGGGAAAATCAGGAATGACCCGGATGGCATTTGAAATCGCTTCGATCCTTGGATCCATTATGGGAGAATGTTAACACTATCAGTCTTTTTAATAAAAATTATATAACAAACAAATGCGTCCATTAAAGAGACTCGGGGGCAACAAAAAAGATGGTGAATACCATGTAGTTGGATTACTCCAATCTGAGGAGGATGGGAAGAGCCACAGAGTCGACACTCTTCATATATATACTTTGGATAGCCTTGAATCCTCCTGGGATTTTCTTGCAAGCATTGGTAATGGTAGCCATCACATTCTCTTCACATTCTTCTTCTGATTGGGACGCCTTGGCAACTCGAATATTTAAACTTGACCCAGTCAAATGCAGGTAGGTACAGTCACATGCCTTTTTTACCTGACCTGCCCAGTCTTTCCCTGCTAACTTTACTGGAATCGGTTGCTTCTTCTTCTTGAAGAATGTCTTGCCGAGATTCTTGGCAAGTGAGGGAAGGATCCTGTCATCTGCTAAAAACAAGTCATAACTATCACAAAGTTGTCTTCTTTTTTCATGGCTCTCAAACTTTGCCTTCAATTTTGACAGTCCTAAAACTTTAGCTATACCAGGAATCTTTTCTGCTTTTACTTTTGCCTTTGATGCCTTGTGACCCTCTCCCTTGTGGTCTTTGACAAAGAGACACACTTCTGTCTCTTCTACAGAATACAAAGGATGTGGGAGAGGAAGTGGTATTGGCTTATCCTTTCCACGTTTCTCTGGTATCTTCTTTAAAGCAATAATCTACACAGAACGTGACAGTATAAGAAAAGACGGACACGCCATGCACATGCAGGATCCACAAACGTACCAAATATAGATAATCCTCGTCTTCTATAAGGCTGGTGTCCTTCTCATTTTGTTTTCCAATGTATTTCAAAAGCGCATCGACTGCCTTCTGCACCCGTGCCGGAGAAATCTCCCGTTCTATAGTTTTCTTTTCTGAAGACATGCTTTTCTGCTCTGCTCTTGGTCCACAGAGATCGAATACAGATACACGTGTGTGCTGTTTTAGTAACGAATATGTTTATTTAAAGATTTAAATAATGAGGTTCATCACGTCTTTGATATACATCACAGGTACGATTCAGAGTCAGCAGAACTTTGCCTGGCAGCCCTGTCAGCATACGCTGATCTGTCAGCATCGCTCAAATTTCGCCACTTCTTTGCTACGAGGGTCATGAATGATCCTTTGTGTGTATCATCCCCTCCATTGCGTTTCATTTCCTCTGATACATCCTGCATGAACAAGGTGTATGCAGATTTTGGTCTCTTCAGGGTTGCATGTTGCCGGGAAGATACCTGGGTAGAGGCAAGTTGTGTCTGGAGACGTTGCCTTTCATCTGATCCCAATGATTCCCAAGCTTCAATTGTGGGTTCTATAAGTCCAGCTTGCTGAATATTGAAACGGATGGTATCGTCCTCCGACATGGCCTGAAATTGCTGTTTCTCTTGGGTGGTTAATGATTTCCATTTCTCTCCCATAATCTTCATCTTCTCCTTTCCGTTTTTCATCTGATATTTCGCCAAATAGTCTTTTAAGAAGAATTGATATGCTGATCGGGTCCTGGGAACGGCGGTATTCTTCCGTGGTATGGTATCCATCAATTTCCTGTCACTCTGCCTGGCAAGCTTTTTGTTCTCTGACGAAAGTTTCAACAGCACCAGTCCATCCTCTAATGAAATCTCCAGGGGATCAATATCTTTCGGAATTGATCTCATTTGATTTGCATGGAGTATAAAAGGCCCAAATTTGCCATTTCTGACCTCAACAGGAGCGTGGGTCTCGGGGTGGTTCCCAAGCACCTTTGGCAATGTCAACATGGAGAGAGCATACTTGAGAGTTAAGGACCTTGGCTTTGCATCTTTTGGTAACGGCACACGTTTCATTGCAGGATCTTTGTCCGGACCGACTTGAATGTATGGGCCATACGGCCCTTGTCTCACAAAAATTTCCATGTGTGTATCTGGGTGAGTCCCAAGAAGTCGCACAGAGCCCCTCATTCCATACTTTTCAGCCATATTCATGTTCTTGAACGTATTTGCCAACTCATCTGATACATGAGGTATATCATTATCGTCATCGAATGTAGGAACAGATCGTGTATATGAACATGCTGGATATGAAGAACATCCTATAAATGGACCACCTTTGTGAGACAACTTGAGGCTCAGCTCACTCTTGCACGATGGACATTGCGTTCCAGCTTCAACAGAACCAGTGATCAAATCGGATGTCTTTTTAAACAAGTACTCTTTCAAATCTTGGTTGAGCATGTCAAGAACCTCTGTACCCTGTAGTTGTGACAGTGTATTTGCTGTCTCTTCAAAGTTTCCCCAAAAATTCTTCATGACGCTCATCCAATCCTTCTCTCCTTGAGTGATTTTATCAAAGTCTGCTTCCAATGACGATGTATACGAATAATCTACGTACGCTGGAGCATATGTTTTCAAAAAAGACGTTAAAATCCTTCCAATAGGTTCAGCATACAATCTCTTTTTCACAGGCTTGACATAGTTCCTTGCATACAGCAGTTTCAGGGTTGGCGCATATGTAGATGGACGGCCAATTCCGAGTTCTTCCATGGCCTTTACAAGTGACCCCTCTGTGTATCTTGGGGGTGGTTTCGTGGCGTGCTCTTCTGATGCACTTGACTCGATCACAACTGTATCATTGTCCTCTAGCGTAGATATGCTCGAGTATCTGGCCAATTTGTCACCTGATTCCTCTTCCATCCCTTGAACTGCAAGATATCCTGGAAATTCTAGCTTGGATCCCGTCACTTTGAGTTCTAGATCGTGCGTTGTATTTGAAAATGTAACCTGTATCGTACTCGTACTTGAGTTTTCTGCCTGACTTGCTAGTGCTCTATTGCGTATCAGTTCGTACAGCTTTATTGCAGGAGAGCTATATCCTCGATGAGATATTGAATGAAGAGTCACCATAGGATCTGTTGGTCTAATCGCTTCGTGTGCCTCTTGAGCATTCACAGACTTTTTCTGTGTGTAATTCCGAGGCACAGAAGAAACATACTCATTCCCAAACAACCTCACAAGTGATGCCCGAAGAGTTTCTACTGCATTCTTTGATATTGAGAGACTATCAGTTCTCATATAGGTAATGATACCACCCTCGTATAATTCTTGTGCCAATTGCATGGTTTTTGTTGCACTAAAGCCAAGGCTCGTATTTGCTTCTTGTTGCAGAGAGCTCGTAGTAAATGGGGCCCTCGGCTGCCTGCTCAATGTACGAGTCTTCTTTGATTGTACATGAAATTCAGAATTTTGAATCTTCTCTACCATCTCAGCAGCCTCTTCCAGTGTCTCATATCCAGGAGATGGTACAGGTGCACCCCCAGCTCGAACTACGTCTGCATTGACCATGGACCCATCAGGCAACCGTATCTGGCAGTGGACTGTCCAGTACAGAGATTCTCTGAATTTTTCTATTTCATCTTCTCGCTCACAGACCAGCCGTAAGGCGACAGACTGTACTCTTCCAGCAGAAGTTGCTCCGGGAAGTTTTCTCCACAGGATTGGCGACAAGTGAAATCCAAGCAGGTAATCCAGTGCTCTTCTAGCCAAATATGCCTGCACGAGATTTTCATCAATATCTCGAGGATAATCTAAAGCGTTCAAAACAGCATCTTTGGTTATCTCGGTGAAAGATATCCGATGGATGTTTGTGTCAGTTCGTAGTGCACCCCTGTGTTCTAGTTCCTTGAGCAAGTGCCATGATATCGCTTCACCTTCTCTGTCAGGATCTGTTGCCAAATAGAGATCCTTCCCATTCTCTTGTAACACGTCTTGTACGTTTTGGATATGTTTCTCTGCATTCCTCAGCGTTTCCCACCGCATCTCAAAACCATTCTCTGGTTGAACACTTCCAGACTTTGGGGGCAGGTCTCTGACATGCCCATAGCTCGCAAGAACCCTATACTGCTCTCCAAGAAACTCTTGTATCTTTTTTGCTTTTGCAGGAGATTCAACGAGCAGCACCTTTGACTCGACAGGACCACTGGCATACGTACGAAAGAGGAAACGTTGTCCAAGCAAACTAGCAGAGGACAGGAGTGAGCGAGAACGGTTCATTTTCCACTACACACCAACTAAATTGAATTATATCCGGAAGAATCTAGAGCAATACGAGCGTCTCGCACCTGACTTTGTGGAGTAAACCCCAAAGGGTCAGAGAGAACGTATCCCATCCATTCACCAAGGAAATATCTATGGATTCGTTTGCTACAATTATATATAGGACATATGTAACTACATTATAGAACAAGATCCTCCTTGTTCGCCACTGGATATATCTTCAGCAGCTTGCAGGAGTCTCTTGGTGATTTCAAGTCTTTCTCTTGTTGATTTCAATTCAATCATGTTTTGTTTCCTCTCACGGGCATGCATGAATAACAGTATGGACGTTGCTGCCCAAAAGGAAAACTTCTCTACATTATCTTTTCCAGGGGATGCACCAGCTGTCTGAAGCAGCAAAGATGCTGCACGATTCTCTGACAGCTTCTCCATCCACTGCTGGACGAGATGGTCAACCTCATCCACAAGCTTTTGAATGTCCTCCATTTCTTCAGGGCTGGGCTCATCATCCGACAGAAATTCAGGTCGTATTGCGACTCTATATCCATCGACTTGATCAACGTCAGTGATGGCGAATCTCCTGACTCCTTTTACCTGAATGGCGAATCTCCCATCCGGTATTGCTTCAATTTCATCAACATCTACCTCACATCCAACTGGCGCTAGCGAGTTATTTCCACGCATTGCAATGATGCCAAATTTCTTATTTCCCTCCATAACTCGACGAATCATCAACCGGTATCTTGGTTCGAAAACATTCAAATTCACAGTCTCCCCAGGCATGACTGGAGAGAGTACAAAAAGGGGAAGTTGCTGTACCATCCCAGAACCCTCTTGCTCACCAATGGACGCCTTCTCTTCCTCCCTCCTGGCCTCATATTCTTCTGGGAAGCATCTCTCAAGGATAGTTTTTAATGCTATATTGACTGGAAGATCAAATCCACTGTAAAAGACCCTCCTACACATTGGACAACGACTGTTGGTATCAAGAGTTCGCTGGAAACAAGGACGACAAAACGTATGCCCACATGGCGTAGTCACTGGATCAAACAGTAATTTTAGACATATGAGGCAATCCATATCATCATCCCGCTCTGGCGCTGCACGGGTAGAGGAACCTTTGTTCCGTTTCCTTCTCGACACCTCTTGCTGTTCATCTTGCTCTTCTTCTTGCGGTTCTTCTTCTTCTCCATACATTTTCTCTACATATGCTGCAAGGTCACTATTATATCTATACTTGAGTGAATCTCTGAAGGCAAGATGGCCGAGATCCTCTTGATTCGCCAAGGCAAGGCAGCGACCCTGAATCTCTTGTAAAAGAGCAAGATATGGCTTGAACTGCTCCTCAGATTTCATCGCATTTCGGAGCGCTCTCTTTGCAATAATCTCAGGATCATCCCCAAACATGGCCCTATTCTCACTCATAGATGCAGGTAGAGACTTGATCTGTCGAGCGATTTCCAATTCAGCAAGTGCAAGCTGTATCCTCACACGTGCTCCCTCGAGAGAGTCCCCACGAAACTTTAACAGTTCCTGGTCGTAGGATACTATAGCTTCCCGATACCCGTGAATCTTTACAATATCATCATCAGTTTTGTTATTGAGTCGTTGAAGCTCTTGGGATAGTTCTGGAAAGGTGTCCAATTGAAAGCAGCACGGAGTACCCTCGTCAGTGTCCACGTCAACCCTACTCATGATGGAGTATAACGTCTCTATTTATGATTATTTGAAGAAATAATATAAATTTCTGACGTGAAAGTGATTGGTTTTCATCAGACCCGCACTGATGTGGTTGTCTGATCCTTGGCAGATGAGAATTCTCACCACCACACATTCATGACTGGAATATTCCAATACATACAATCAACTGGATATACAATGTATAGACGTGTTTTACATGACGCAGGTAGCGTACATATATCTTGAAGAAACATGGGTGTAATCATAAACATACGTTTGATTCGTAGCATCTTCTCATACCAAAACCACCTCTAGAACAACAGAGACACCATCAGTGTGGCACACATCGTCCACATATATACACCTGGTGTATATGAAGACAGAGGTGGATTCACATCATTTTCAGAAAATGCGCCGAGATACTCGAATGATCCATTCAATGGAGGTGTCATCATGATGAGACCATCAGATGTCATTGTGTTTTCTTGCTTTACAAGCGTATCATTTTTCATCAGAATAATTGGCATAAATCAGACTAAGAAGGCAATGTTCATGGAACATGCATGAGTGTGTAGGTATCTGTTACCTTTTTGAAACCTCACCAGAAATCTCAAAGAGATCTTTCTATATCTCGTGCTTTTTCTCGTAACGATGGCGGGAAATTAGCGTGCTGAATGTCCTGCTCTAACGTGTCAGAATGGCTCTCCACCCATTTCCTGAGAGCTTTCCTCTTGGCTCTTGCACTCACGGTATCCTTGTCAATCCACTGGCGCTCACCTAGGCTTTCCCTGACATATGTGGATGCATCCATCAATTCATCCCATATATCTGAGTATATACCCCGGTAAGCAGTATGCCCGTGATAAAATCGCATCTCCTCCATCATATCAGCAACAGATTTGAGTTCATTTGGAGAGTGATCCGCTCGTGCCAAGTATGACTTGATCAGCCTGCTATCATCCCGAACAGGAAGATTTCGTTTCCCAAACTCTTCCTGCAACTCTGCAAGGCGAGCTTGTCTCACATCTCGCTTCATAACTTTTCTCTCTTGTGGGATGTTTGATGACTTATTGTAAATCTCTCTGGCCTTTACTCTCAGCGACCGAGGAAAGTAGTCTTGTTGAATCTCATGCTCCAAGGTATCATAATGACACAGGACCCATTCTCTAAGTGCTTGGTATCGCGCTTCGTTGTACGCGTCCTCCTCTATGGCCCCGTAATCAATGTAACCCCCACTGTACATTGCTTCTTCCCTCATACAGCTCTCCTCCTCATCGAAAAACGCATCGACACTTGTGTGCTCTTTGAAAAATGTACGCTCCGACATCAAGGTTGCATCGCGGGATGCCTCCCTCTTTCTCTTCCTCTCGGCACTCTTTCTCTCGGCGCTTTCCTTTGCCTTTAGCAAACCACTCCAACCACCGTGCTTCTTCATCGACATCTCCAGAGCCTCCATCAGCTTGTATACACGCATAGCAACACCCCTTGAGTAGATTATATTTACTTCCGTACAAGGCATATTAACAATATCCACATCCGTCAAGAGCAAAACTGACTTGCAGGTCTTCCTGGTACAAGTTCTCTCAGGGTCCACGAACAGATCAGTCAGGAGATTATTTTGATCAACATACTTAATACTCCCCCTGGGTATATACCTCTCACCCAAAATCATTGCCATCACTCCATCCATGGCCTCAGCCCCAACCACAGACTCCACACGCTTTGCTCTCTTCCGTGCTTCCGCAAACGCCCTTGCCTTGCCAATTGCCTCGGCTGGGAGATACCGCAGAGCTTCCTCAAAAGTAGATACATACGAAACCAAAGAGCTCTTTCTTTCTTTGGAAAAAGAAGAACCAGTCAATGCCCGGGAAAAGTTTCGCAATGTGGGGACCGTCAATTCGGATAGATCAGTCGACTGGCCCAACCATTTCCAAGACCTCCCGTCCTCCTTTGATTCGTAATGTGATCTAATTATACTTTTTTGGAGGTATCTGAGATGAACGAGTGACAAAAGAGCATACACGTCCTGTCCTTGCCTCAGGGAGAAGCAATTGTTGAGCAACAGCAATGGCGCAACATCCTCCAATGTCGCTCCTTCCGACGTCTCACAGATTTTCTTATTCATATTTTATATAAATTGTATCGGTAAAACCAATATAGCATTGAAGACTTGAGCGTGATGCGACGACCCCGTGTGTTGTTGACCAGCTGGTCAAGTTGACCCAGAACAATTGACCCAGATCTCAGATCCAGAGTATGGGCCACTGACTATTGGTGTGGCCCTTATTTCAAGTATTCCTGGCAGGCAATTCCTGACCCACTTGTAGCTTGGATCAATCTTTGTATTCTATTAAAGCAGCACGAATGATTGTCAATCGATGTATACCCTTTCGAAAGGTAGTGAAGTGAATTCACCATAATGGAATGGAGATGGTGGTATCTGCGCGAAAACAGGAATCCTATATAGGGTTTTATATCATTTATTATTCTATGTATCTTTGTATTACAAGAGTATCTTGTCAACCAAAAAACCATCCATCTCTAGAACAACAGAGACATGCACATGGCCACCAACAGTGTAATGTACATCTTCCACACGCACATGCCTGGTGATGAAGACAGAGGTGGTCTCACATCTGGTGGTGGTTGAGTCGGGTCCACAGACTGCAATTGTGCCCTGATTGCCCCAGCTGGGTACTTTTCTGTGTGCACATTGACATAGTAGTTTTCTGGGTCAGATAGGCCCTTGATGAACTCGCCCATGGATGTATTCTCAAGTGGACCCAAAAAGTCATTTTCAGAAAATGCGCCGAGGTATTCGAATGATCCATTCAATGGGGGTGTCATCATGATGAGACCATCAGATGTCATTGTTGGTGTTGGCCAGTTGTTTGCAAGGGGAATCAATTTGACAACAACAGGTCCATTGGTTGTAGAATTTCCCTGATGAATATGAGCCATGATGTACCCACTGATATCTGATATATCAAGATCAAAGTACACAAGTCCAAATTCTGCCTGTGGCAGAATCATTGTGAAATTTGCTCTTGCCTGAATGCCTGTGATTGGGGGAGACTGCTTGGCCCCATCAAGATTTATAGCCGAGGCATAGATCTTTTCACTCATAGCTGTCTTCTCAATATCTCCTCCAGGAACAGAAAAATACAATCGTGTATATGGATTCACTTCTGCTTCCGTTGGACAGGCAGTATTGTCACCACTCAAGCTACTACCAATGCCAAGGGTGTCTGGTGTTGGAGCAGAAAAAGTAGTGCATGAAGCTGGCAATGCAGACACAGACCCGTTTCCATATAATTCATATATTGCGAGAGATGTTGCTTGGTATACATTGTCCTTGACCTTGTTGTACCCAGAGAATTGTCCAAATGCACAGCGACTTGACCCATCATTCTCAATCCACATGCTGGCAAAGCTCACATTGTTGTTCAAAAAGATGGCTCCATCAACACTGTCAGGGTTGACAAAGAGACCGTTCAGGATTGCTACAGTATCCAATTCATTCGAGGGTGGAAACGGAGAACTCGTCTGGGCAACCTCTGGGGTAATGGTGCTTCCCACCTCTTGCAGAGCAAGAGGTGAGGTGCTTGTACCAGCAGGAACACTTTCATTCTGAGAACATACGAAACTCTCGGGCGCAGGAGCCAGGGTATAATTGATTCTAAAATCAATATACTTTTTAATGGTATAGTCATTGTCCACTGGCCCCTCAATAGGCTTGACGGCATCACAGTCATCATAGTATTGGATCAGTTTGATGGTTTCATCAACCTTGGCAACAAAACACTGTTTCCGACTCCCCACCACCGTACCATTGGCTCCAACCTCGAGTATCACACTTTCCACAGCCACCTGATCCATCATACACTCCCATGATACAAACTGGGTCTGTTGTGCCACCGGAATCCCCTCCTTCATCCACACAGACGCCATGGTCCCGTTGTACAAAACGTTGGCATAATTACTCACACCGATCCATGCCCCTTGAAGGTCTGGTGGAGTACCAGAGTTTTCGAAAATACCAGATTGAGCACATCCGTACGGAATAATACTCAAGATAAGAAGGGTCAGGCACGATGCCTGGATCCAGGACGAGAGTCCAACACGATGAGCCAGCATAGTGTGTTATTGTACTAGGGTTTTGCGTATATATCAAAATATTATTATATTATTATATTTATTATTATATTCAATCAAGTAGTGTGTATGTTCAAGTCTGAATCCCTCTTCAATCTTGAGGGATGAATTGCCACCTCAGAATTTCTGGATGGTCAGGAGGAGATCAATCCCAGAAATCACCACGACAGGATTTCTTGGTGAAATCGACTATAGCAGTAGTACATATATATCAGCAGAGCAATCCTGCATCAGCAAGAATCTTGCGAGCATCCTTCAGTCTCTGTTTGCTCTCTTTCTTCTTCTTCTTCTTCAAGATCTTGCGTTGCTGTTTCTCAAAGACACGACGTCTCTCCGACACATCCTCAATCATTGCGAGTTCATATGCTTGCTGTTCTTCATCTTCATCCTCAAACTGATTCATCACATACCCAGGGACTGGTATAGCATGTGTTTGAATACCATCAATCACCCGAGACACATGGGTTTGCCCCTTGTGCTGTGCATGGGTATTCTTCTTCTTTTCAGGATCTTCAGGCATTCCACCACTCTGTTGTTCAGCGTTGTATCCTGGAGGAGCAGTATACAGAAATGCAACGTTCGTTCCATCATCGGCACTCTGTGCCTTGTATTCATCCAAGAGGGCCTTGTGCTTCTTCTCAGACTCTCTCTGCTTTTCTTCGGCTAGAAACACCTTGGTACGGTTCTTAAACGACCCAGGATGCCAGGATTTCTTGTTAAGAAAATCCATGGTCGTTACTACGATTCACTCGCATTCACTGTGTGACCATGCCACCACCAATCGTGGTGTGTGAGATTTCTGAGAATGGTGAACGTAGTAATCACTCTCCGTGAGAGTTTCTCACGCGTCATAATGTATCAAAACATAACATACTTTTCATTGTAATATTCTGAAAGAATTGTGGATGGGTCCTCGAACCATCGTTTGGAAACGATCCGTTCAACATGACCAAGCACAATCTCTTTAACCTTTTGGAAATCAACATAGGATGCCGACAAGGACACCCAGACATCATCCAAGACAACCATGGTATGTACGCTAATCTCTTGAAATACCTCCTGGAGACTGTCATGGTCAGTCATCACTGCAGCACGAAGAAACCCATCAGAGGATCGACTCTTGTCATGGAGATTTCTCAGATGCAATGCATCCAGGAGAGAAAACACCATGTGTATATACGTGGCAGCAAACGGATATTCATACTCACTACGAACACCACGTGTTTTGAGCACCAGTTCTCTGTAGACATCCGGGTATGTTTCAGCCATGTAGACCAGGCATGCCAAGCTCAAGAGGCCACCTCCACGAAAATCAGATGCCGGATATTCATTCTGAAACCCAATGTCTTTCCACTTGACATGCTTGACAGAAAACGCATCATCTTCACCTACACATGATGATGCATTCCACAAGCGTTCTAAAAGAGCTATATGCTCTGTAGAGTAGGGAACCTGAATGGCCTCATGCCAAGCCTCTACAGAGTTGGATACAAGAAGAGGTTCTGCTGAACAGACAGTGTGTGATTTCAGCAGAGGATAGTTCCATTTACGAATCAAATGCCAATGAAGTATATCTACAAGGTCTCTGAGAGCACGAGATGCTATCCGCAGAATGGTACCAACGATTGATGTTTGAAGAAGAAACATGTTGATTGGGACTCACATTAGTACTCGTCACGCGTCCTTGGTGTGATGTATGCATGAATCATATTATAGATATAGTAATCATTAATTTTTAGTTTGTCGTACTGAATCAGCACTCCTTGATGACATCCTACAGGATTAGGTGAAGATCTTGCAGAGAGACTCTGCCAGAGTCAATGCTTGCTTCAGCAAGCTTGCTTGCTTGCTTGTCCATAGTATATGTAGAAGGATATCTATGCATGCATGCATAGTACAAGAAAGAGATGTCATTGTATATACTTCTAGTCATGATATCATGACATGGTCATCAGCTGTCGACAGGGAGAGTCTCCCTGGGGAGAGTCTCCCTGCATGCAGAGAGGTACTGGCATGTGCCTGTGATGATTGGATGATATATACCTAGAGTGATGGTGATGGTTGCTCATAAAAACAGTAATTAAAATACAAGAATTGATCTGTTTGTATTCGGAACTATCTATCTGTGAAGTACCTACATTGTCAAACACATGATTGCACATTACCAATAATAATGGTAAAACGACGAAAGGCACAAGAGGAATGTGGTACTATGGCGAAACGACCAACCGAGACGACTATTGGAAACATGAGTTTAATTATGAGTGGTACAGTACATACGCGATACAGAGGAGGGGAGGATCTGTCGTCTCACGTGTCACTGCTGAAGAAACAGTCTGGAGAGTTGGCACGGCGAGGGTCGAAACGTGAGAGTACGCGGGGTCGATCGAGTCGATCGACGGTGTCTTTGCTGGATCTGATTGAAAAGGGAATTATTAGGCCGGGGAAGGATGTTATCGAATGTCGATATAAGAAGAAAGCTGGTGTTGCAACGCTGAAAGAGACTGGAGTGATTTACTTTGATGGGAATGACTTTGCGACTGTGACAGCGTTTAGTATCTACTTTAAGAGGAAGTTTACACCGAGTAAACTTGGGGATGATGGATGGAAGAGCGTGTATTACAAAGGTGAGTGCATGGATACATATAGGAAAGAATACTATGGGACCTGACAGGATTCTACGTGTTTCAAAAGCGTATTGCACTCTGCGGTGGCATATGCACTGAGGCAATGCCAGCCTGCATGGACGAGTGGGATGTTTGTGTCGCCTGCATCCTCTGCAAAGAAGCACAGGGTTCCCACTGCAGCTGCTGCTAGCTGTCTGTGGAAGGATCTCTTCAAAATATCATTCTTCGTATAGCAGGCAGCATCTCCATATGCCCGTCGAGCGAATTCAATCTCCATGGCGAGAATATTCGTGGCTGAAACCTTGAATGGTTCGAAAGGAATCATTGCAAGGGTGGTCAAAAGCACTGGAGGAGGGGTGACAGGGTGGCAGGCTCGCAAGAGACTGACTGTACTGGCAGAGATCATCCAGTAATCTAATTTTCTACATATGCTTCTTGCACGTGATGGAAATACGGTGCTTTTGCTTGCATGGAATACTCCAGCGCATATACCAACGGCAACGAGTGAGGCACCCCAGACCTTGCCTTCGAGACCTTGCCTATGCTTGAGAGCATGGATTCCGCACAATGCATACGGAATCGATGTGAAAACATTCAACCATCTTTCACACCGAGTGTCATCTCCTGTGCCATCTCCTACAGGTTTTAACCTCTCGCCAACAGCACGAATCAACTGGTTCGTTGAACAAGCCAATGGAGCGTTGACCACCTGCTGAGAGAAATCTTCTTGTCCTGTATCGTGATGTATGGAAGATACTATTGGATCTATTCTATTCACACGTGAAGCCACGCAGGGCATTCTCTGTTCCTTTTCACAATTGAAATGCGGTGGTAATTCGTCCCTGGTGATCACCTGGTCACCGGAGAATATCAGAAAAGGTGGTCATGTTTTTGCACGTATTCATTCATTACAAATCAATATGTAAATTAACAGAGACGAGGTCTTGCAGAGGAATTTGAATCGTCATCTCCTTTTGCTTTTTCGTCAACCCCCTTCCCTTTCCAAGGGATCTATTGGCCTTGACATCTGCATACTTCCACAAAGAAACAGAGTCGACAACGTCGATATGGTCGAGTATTCTAGGGTTTGGCTCATCTTTGGAGCAAACAACCATGGGTAATGAAGAAAATCGAGAGAGTTCATCTGGTATCTTGACAGCACGAGTAGCCCCTGGGGAAGATACTTCAATTTCTACCTTTCCTGCAGCTTCTTCCCCAATCGCAGATTCAAAGCGTTCATTGAAATCTCTAGAAAACTGTCCAATCTCTTCAAGAGAAGGAGACCCAAATTGATCTGTGAGCTTGTCTATTCGGATATCCACACACGTTCTTCCAGCCATGGCTCTGAAAGAATACAATTCGAGCGTTTCATCTCGCTGAAGAATATCTAGGACACACTCCAATGCCTTTTTACCCCAGTCGTCATTCTCTACCACGATTTGTTCAAAGTTTCCAGACGTAAAACCCAACTCTTGATCACTTGAAACATCTTCTTCCAATGAATCAAACTCTATTTCAGACTCGTTGCTTTGGTTCTTTGCACCAACTCGAGAGACAAGGGTCCTCTGATATGATTGAATTCGTGAGTTGGTGTTGAGGACAACCCCTTGCATGGCTCCAGTGGCATGATGAGTCGAGTGGAAGAGAGCAGTCATGCAGCTGCTTTTTCGAAGCAAGGCTTGCATCATGTAGCAAGGTTTTGGTTCTGTACTTTGACAGGATTGTATGAAATACGACTATAAAATGTTTTGATGAGCGAATCAAGTACCCGTGCGGGGAATCAACTGAGCAAAGACACACAATGTTTTGTGGAACAATGCAGTTGACGACACGCCTATTGACAAATTACTTGTAGTACGTCTATTTTACCATAAATGTAATTTTCTGAGAGAATCGATAAAGTGGAACCTTGTATTCTTGTCAACGATGGGATCCAGGAAAAGGTCCTTGAGACTCGAGTTGCCCAATTTCCCAGTGTCCTCATTCACGTAGAATAAAAATATGGCTAGTATCCTAAAGAGACCAGACTGTCCAGTCTCTGTCAGTTTGAGTATTCCTTCCACTGATACCGAAAAGTGTGGGTTGGGCGTGCCCAACTGGATTCCTTGAACTGCAGTTCCTCTGGACTTTTCTGGGAGTGACTTTGGCAAAATGGATGTGTATTTGCCAGAGACCCGTGGGGGGAGTTTCCCTAAATACAGCACGTCAGAAGGACCTTCTACTCTAGTTTGATCCTGAGTATCCGTGAAATTCCACATTGGCGCTGCTAAGAATGAGGCAAAGAGATAGAGAATAAGAGCAGAGTCTGTTGGGGACTCATTGTTCCATGGCCTTTGGCTGGATGATTCTCCTCCACTATTCCACAAAAAGTCCTTCATGCATGTACCATTAGCAAGTTCTTTAATTCTCTTCAATATATATCCATCAGGAGCTGATGAGAGAAATGTTCCATGGAGGAATTCCCCACGCAACAACTCAAGAATGCTCTTGTAGGTGATGATGGCATGTATACACGTATCGTATCGCCCTAGAGCTGCCTGATTTGATCCAATTGATGGATGCAGCCTCTCGTTGCGTATTTGAGAGAGTAGATTTTCAAGGGGAGCGCGTTGATCCGATAGCTTTGATGATGTATCAACACCACAGTCATTCAAATCTATCAATCCGTTGATCAATGCATCCCTCCCTATAGACTTTGCACTGTTGATGACGTTTTTATATGCAACAGATATCCTTTTTTCTAATGGTTGAAGCAAGCGACATGCTATCCATTCTCTCAGTGTCTCAATGGACCTCTCAAGAATATCGTCATCAATACCCAGTTCTGCAAGCACACGATCCCTGTCGGTCCGTTGAGAAGAGACGACAGAACCATCAGATCGAATCGTCTTTGAAATATCCTTCTGCACGGCTGATGGTCGATACGTGTGAGAAAGTGGCTGCTGCATTGCTTCTGGAAGGCCAGTCTGATGATGCATGGACATGAATGATCCTGTTGGAGTTGACCTCGCATTATTCAAAGCTTCTTCTGCTGCAGTATCAAAATCATGTAGGATATCATCTAATGACGTCTTTGGAGGAGTCACACCTCCACTATACGTAGCCCTCCTTGTCAACATAGGGCTGTGACCCTTCCTGCTTGGTGTCGTCTGCACCATACCGTCCCGAGCTCCACCTTCATGAGGTGGTGTGTACAGTGAAGAAGCACCATATCCACTTCCTCGTCTCATAGCATTATACGTGTCATCAGGCACGCCACGTGCTGGAGGAGTGATGGCAATCCCAACAGGAGCGGCCTCCACCCCCTCTTTCTTCTTCTCGGCCTCGCCTGAACCAACGCTCATTGTCCTTGCATTCAGAATCATTGCACTCAAAACAAGAGGACCTACAGCACACGCACAGATCCACCCAGCCAACTGCAACAAGGACCTCTCCCAACCCAGTGGCAACACATACGACCCAGTGTCCTTCCCTATAGAACCAATGCTATACACTGTTACTATCACTACGATGCATGTCTTCAGAACCACTAGAGATATCTTATTGGTACGATACGCATACGAAGGCTTTTGACTAACAACGTCTTTCTTTTCCAATCCATTCAACGAATTCCAGCGAACTGTTGCAGCATCTATATTTCTCTGAACACTATACATGGTGATGTTGTTATTATGATGATACTATTTTTCTTAGAGTATGTAGGGATAATGAATCAACCCGTATCCGTGCCAGACGAGAGGAATTCAAAACGACGCATCCAGGCGCATGTCTGCAAGACACATTCGTTTGGTCGTATCGACTCGAGTACCTAAATAATAATTATAAGGTTATTTTCTTTCATTCACTACTGATATCCAATGTATATCGTCTTTTCAAGTCTCAAAGAAAAAAAAAAGTCATCATCAGTTCAAGTTTTGGCTCGAGCCAAGGAAGAGCTCTTCGAAGAGGAATTCCTTGCAAGGCTCACATATATAGGGTCTATACATGGAATTCCATGCTTCGAAGCAAGCACGACGCTTCACTTTCCTGTAATCCTATTGTATACATGAATTCAATCTCCAGGTTCCCGTATGCATTCCTTGTTCCACCATTCTAGAATGATCACAGGTCTGTGTGTACTCACCTGCTCCTCCATTTTTTTTGGGCATCTGAGTGGAATGAAACTCAAAAGCTGGGGAAGTGGGTTCTTGTGTAGTTCCAGGTAGGTACACACAAGGGAGAGATCTTGATGTTACTTCGTAGAGTCACGCATATGCGTGGCCATGGATGTCTGACGATTTTTTTCGAATCGTGATATCTCTCATCCAGAATCTCTGGATGTGCCAGAGCACGCGGACCCGGTTCCGACATCAAACGCGTACACATGTGGAGAAAAATTGCATAATTATATCAGTGATATTTTCTATCAGTGATACAAAACCACTCTACGCAGGTAGGTACTTGTGAAACAACAAAGATTAGTTTCTTGCCAGGCAGGGGGAAAACCGGCGGAGTTGACAAGTTGACGAAAACCCCTGTTTTTCTACTCTCGGTGGGCATTCAATTCAATTACATCAATAAATATTTAATCTTGATCCATGCAGAGCTCGATAATGTTCGCCAAGTATCTCGTTCTTGCATTCGCCCTCCTTTGGGTGACTGTGAGCGCAACACCGTGTCCCCATAGCAAGAACATCATTACTTGCTGTGCATCCGCCAGACCAACCTACAGTAATGGGAAAGTTGTGAAATGGAGCTGCCTGCGCTGTGATGATGGATACAAGGTATCCGGTAACAAGCAACAGTGCATCCAGGATTCAAAAGACCAGTGTGGAAGAGGAAAGGGTCGTGATTACTTTGGCAACTGTGCCAAATGCGCTGACAAGAACTGTAAAACCTGCTCACACCTCTGGACCTTCTGCAACAGTTGTAAGAATGGCTACACCACTGACGGTGATGGTCAGTGTGTTCCTCTTTTGCTGGGGAGGTAATTGGCCAACATGTGAGCACGACAAGTCCACCTGTTGATTGTTTGTTTGATTGATTGATTACTGTATATATGACAGAAAGCATCAATGTAAAAGCATGGTTGGTTAGATCTAGTCACTGTGATCAATGCGTTCGTTGTGAATATTCACAATATTGAATTATTGTCAATTCAGAAATCCTCAAGGTATGCTCAGTGACATTAGCCAGCTGGCTGATCAGCTGGGCCCATGGTTTCGCCACGATTCAAATGATTGAATTTTAAACATTTCAATAGAATTATAGTAGATATTTCTATATTTCCAGACATACAGAGTCGTAGTCTGCTGGTGGAGTTAAAGCACTGCATTGCATGACATTGGCGAGTGTCATTTCCTCACGCACACCGTACTATAGAATCATCATATACTGATTCTTCATATTACTAGTAGTAATCAAGAGAATAGGAAAGGATGGCACCCAGTCGGTCTGAGACGACGACTAAGAAGAAGAGTAAAAAAAAGTCTTCCAAGCCTGCTGCAGGAGATGGGACGACAAAGAGTAGTGTCGATGATATTCTCAATCTTCAAAGAACACGTGTGGTGTGTGGGCCAGATGTGAATCTGTATACTTCGAGCAGCATTGCTCACAACCAATACTCAAACTATGGGCCTCCCCAGGATGCAGAGTCTTTTATGGAGCAGTTTATCAAGTCGCTGAAAATGAAGATTCTTTCATATGGAGATGACGCGATGGAATTCGAAGTGGAAGGTATTAGTTGTTCTATTGCAAATGCGTTGCGACGGGTGATGATTGCAGAGGTACCGACAATGGCAATTGAGCATGTCTATATTGTGAATAATACATCAATTATACAGGATGAAGTACTGTCACATCGACTCGGTTTGATCCCATTGCGGGTAGACCCACGGCTTTTTGAATGGAAAGGAGTCGACGATGACCCGAATGAGAAGAATACTGTTGTTCTCAAGCTGGATGTGACATGCAGACGATTGCCTGATGGGACCATGGAGAATGAAAAGGTGTATTCAAGTCAGCTTGAGTGGTTGAGTGCAGGGTCAGAGCTTCCGAATGATACAAACACAGTATTTGGATGTGATCAATCGATGATGATAGAGTCTCCAGTGGCACCTGTTCATAGTGATATACTGATTGCCAAACTGAGGCCGGGGCAGTCCATTATGTTGGAATGCCATTGCATCAAAGGTAACGGGGAAGAGCATGCGAAATGGTCACCTGTAGCAACGACATGGTACAAACTCTATCCAGAAGTTGTGTTGCTGCGATCGGATATTTCAGAAGAGTTGAAGGGACGTTTGTGTGAGGAATTGCCAGGGTTGGTGTATCCTGATGATGATGGTGTTTTGTGTGTTGATGATGCTATTCATCATGAAATACTGCTAGAAAAAGTTCGACGAATGTCGGGAGAAGATGAATTACGGGATGTCATACAACTGAGAAAACGAAAAGACAAGTTTATTTTTACAATAGAGTCAACTGGTGCCTACAAACCTCATGAAATCTTTCAAGAGGCAGTCAAACGTTTAGAATCAAAGTGTGATAAAGTCTTGGAAGGACTCGCGGCGGTGTCTTAACACTTTTTTTATTTGTAAATTCCTGCGAGGATGAATCGCAGTGCAAATCCAAACCCACAACATAAAACTTGGAAACACAAAATGTACACACACAGCATCATTTCTGTGCTAGGACCAACAATCTTCAAGAACAGATTGACCAAATTCATATTATCTGTTGCATGGAGTAGTCCAGTGCTTGGATCATATCTTGGAAGTCTGTGTCTTGGGCATGGTTTCCATTTGAACAACTGAGGCACACTGTACACAAAGTTGATGATTTGAGGGACAAAAAACAATAACAGGGTCTCACTAAAATGTCCAAGAATACCAGCTACACTTAACGTCATTCCAGCAAAGTACGTGAATGTATCTCCCACGAATACTTGAGATGGATACCAGTTGAAAACGAGCAACCCAAGAGTTGTTGATATCAGAGGAAGCATCAGATATGCCGAGAACAGGTGACCATCACGGACTGCAACGTGTATATACTATCGATGAATGTATACACTACATGGATACAGCAAAAAAAATTCGTACCTTCAGGGATGGTTCCAGATGCTCCTCCAAGTTGCAAAAAGTTGTGCAACAAGACTGCACATGCTATAATAAATGTCTGTCCAGCTTCCAATCCATTGATACCTGCCAAGATGTTGATCGAGTTGGCACAGAAAATCACCAATGCTATCATATATATCTTGTAAAGAATTCCTAGCTCGAGATATCCTGGAAGATGCAAGAAAGACACGAGAGGCTTGGGGACCTGAATACCAGTACCTCCAGAATACGCTGCAAGTAGTGGAAGTGATGCGAGACATGGAAGCAGCAGCTTGACCCTCCAAGGTATATCCAATACATCATCTGCAAAACCTAAGAACAACATAAAGCATATTGTTGCCAATGCAGCATTGTAATCAACCAACCAGGCATCCGATGCCCCCTGAAGTTGGAAATCAAATCTCCCCTGAGACAAACTGTGAACAAAAGTTGTCACATCATAATAGTGCAGTTGCTCAAAGAGAATGAGGCACACCAGGAAAATGACCCCAGGAGCCAATCCCAAAGATTCTGGGACATCTTTCTCTCCCTCTTTTGATCCTTTCTTGTTAATATCTCTACCACAAAGTCCCGCTCGAAGGGTTCGCTTTTTGATCAACGGAATGGAATGCTTTGTTGCAAAGAATCCGACAATACTGATCAAAGCACTAATTATGATTGAATATGAAGTTTTTTTATCCTTGATATGTAAAAATGACACTGCGGGACCTAGCAAGCCGACTAACGAAACAGCAAACAGAGTTTGCTTGGGAGTTGTCTTGCCCATTATCTGGCACGGAGACTCTCGTCCACTTGATTGATTAATTGCCGTATATATCTATTGTATTTAATAAATAATTTATATAATTGTAAGTACAAAGCATGGATATATGTTAAAAAGGTCCAGATCAGCAACTCATTCGGTCAAAGATGGGCATTGACCACATGGAGGGCAATGGCATGGATTCTGTTTCATGTTTTCAGAAGATTTTACATGCTACAGCTTCGTATGTATTCAGATTTACTGTAGGGCATCCTTTCTCATGACAGTTCCCGATGACTCATCAAAGTATGATGCCGTCTTCAAATCCAGTGCATCAAGGCGGACGGTTCCAATGAGTTGTTCCGGCAATGTATCATCAGACTGACCTTCTATCAACACACCCATATCAACAGCAAGACTCTTTGTTGCTCCACATACCAAATTTGTAATGGATGCAGCAACACTATTTGCACCAATATCCACATCAACTTCAAAATACTTTGATCCACGGTAGTACTTTGTTGCCAATTTTTTTCCAAGTATAACTGGTGTTGTTCCCACACTCTGCTTAATTATCCAGCTCCCTCGTGCAATTCCTGGTATCAGTTTGAATTTTTCGTTTCTTTTTGCATCAGCTTCGGGCCCATCACCCGAAATAAACTCTGTGAAGCAACGGAAGAATGCCTTTACATTCTCTTCACATGGACCATTTGCCGACTCGTACTTGGCAACGAGCTCAGAGGGATCAAAATTCATCATATCCAAAGGAGCTGCCCATGAGCAGACCAAACTAACAGGAGGTGATGATGGTACCATCATCTGTACACAGAACAAAAATGGTGCAGGACTGTGCTGGACAGATGGCAGATGTTGGCAGACATGATATATTGGCTCTTCCATCTCCAACAAGTCCACTGCTACAAGTTCAAACATGGGAAGTGCAGCAGCTATTTTCTTCTTATCAACAAGATAATTCTTTCCACGGACTTTAAAGTTACTACTTCCAGGAGATAGCCAGTATTTGTGTTGGCATGATCCGGTAATAGCCCAGGTGGTGTCCGAAACCGACATCTCCTCCTTTTGAGGTGTCTTCATCCGAGTCTCCTCCTTGGCATTCACCTGTGCCTCTGCCAACGTTTCCCTACCTCTATATACTAAAATCGTTGCTGTCCTCGTCATCAAACGATGTTCTGCCTGTCTATTTTCAATATCTCCTTCAATATCTAATACATGAGACAAGGGTCTCACCACAAATCTGTTTTGTTCAACCTGATCTCGAAGTACAACAAGTGAGGTGACAACGGGCTCAAGCATACTCTTTACAGCAACGCCCTGGAAAGGAGACAGCAATCTACCTGCAGCACTTCCTCCTGAAAGCATACCACCAAGATCTGCCTTGAGTACAAGAGTGACCAACGACTCTTGAGATTCTCCAGATCTAGGAGCATACTTGGGCAACAATGGTGCAATTGTAAAACCAGCAGCTTCTACAGCAACCCTAACAGGAGTAGACAAGGACCACCATTTTCCTTTTTGTTTCCTCATAGATACATGATTTGTAGACTGATACAGCACAATATATGTCCCATCTGGATCCTTTCTCCATGTTCTCAACAGTACAATCTCCCTCGGTGCAGTGCATCTCCCCAAGAGTCCACTTCCAGTCCAAGTCTGACCTATAATATGTGTGTTATCATCTACAACTTTTAATGTCTTTGCTCCAGCAAATATTGCAAGCCCTTCTCTCTGCCGTACCCTGACAAGATGAGATGTGACATCTGAGGGAGGTGCTCGAACAACAGCAGACACCATCAAAGCCCCACCACCTCCATCTTCGTCCAGTTCTTCCACATACACCGAGATACCATTTATATGAAGGAGCGATGCCCAGGAGCGTTTTGGTGCCTGTTGCTGACCTATAGTTCCAGGAATCGTCTCTGGCAATGTTTCAGATGCAAATGTAGACATGCGCCCACCATCACCATCTAGCACACCCCTTTCATCCAAGGACGACGACCTGATACACCGTTCGAATGCATCATGCCATTCTTTCGCCATATCTTCAGAATCAAATGCCAGCGTGAGTTTATCCGATGCCAGAATCACAGACCACGTCACAGTAAATGACCACATCCTTTTCTTCTCATACGCCCCACTCGCCACAGCCCACAATGCACTCGCTCCAGGATTCTTCACATGATATTCTCCATCGACAATCTCTGTCAGTAGCACATCCTTGGTCACAGACCATACTTTCGACGGAGCTTCATCCGTTTCTTTCCGAAACGTTGCAAACACACTAGAGTTGAGCACAGCAAACCGCTTGTTTACCAGTTTATCCACCACAGTACTCTCCCTGTCATAACAACTCTCGTACATCAACATATGAACATATCCAGATATTTTTAAAGAGAAAAGACGTACCGAGCGACCCAACCCTTGATGATTGCATCTTCTTCACCGAGATTCATCCCACTTTTACTTTTGGTCCGCCTACTCGGAGTCATCTCTGATGTTCCTCCTTGACACGATGATTTATTTCCTCTTACTTTGAATAGTATTATTGATTATATTTATACATGATAATACAACCAGGAGGATGTTGATCCATCATATCTGGAGAATTCGACAACCTTTCAACACCTTGCAAGGTTGCATGGAACCAATTCATGATATCGATGATACCAGACCAGTAGATACACAGAGAACTCGAATGGATGATCTCATCATCATCATCATCATCACGAGGGTATCAGAAAGAATCTGATTCATGCAAGGATTCGTTTCATCATCACCAGGTGGTGGTCACCATGTTTCCATGCTAGGGCTGTGGTTTCAACTGCAGTTGGGGACGAGCCAGATGGATGTCAGTCCCGATTTCCTTTTACTACAGTTGTAGTGTATACTCATGCGCATTGGTGATGAAACAAAGGTAAACTATATTATTTCTATACTGTGTAACTCACATGCATTCATTGCACCTGTAATGCATGCATCATGGACAGACGGATGAAACGTTGATGTCACACAAGGTGTGTGGGTGAAGAAGAGAGAACACTATGAAGAATACAAAGCACGTATGGTTGGATTGTGACCCTGGACATGATGATGTCTTTGCCATGGTGCTAGCTGGCTACTCGGATAGGATTAATCTCCTGGGGGTAAGCACAGTTGCATGTAATCAGACTGTAGAATGTACGACAGAGAATGCGGAACGAGCTGTTCATTTCTTTGGGTTGGACGGGGTGGACGTGTTCAAAGGACAGGCCAAGCCCCTGATGAAAGAAATGCCGAAATTGTGCCCAGAGATTCATGGAGAGTCGGGGCTGGATAATGTAGATGGAGAACACTCGTTGCCGCCAGTCCCTGGTGGTGGATCACGGGAGGGTCCCGTGCCAGGGGTGGTAGAACGCAAGGCTGTCATTCGGATGTACCAAGCGATTGAAGCGGTATATAGAGAGACTGGGGGTGAGTGTGTGACTATTGTAGCGACGGGGGCTCTGACTAATGTTGCATTGCTGCTCATGTTGTTTGGGCAAGAATTGCAAGACATGGTTGATATGATTTGTTTCATGGGAGGTACAATCCATGGTCCGGGCAACACTGGGCCAGTGAGTGAGTTCAACATACAAACTGATCCACATGCATTTCATATTGTGGTGACAAATACGCCTGCCATCCGGGTTGTCATGGTACCACTGGAAATCACTCATACCGCACTGTGCACAGATGAGATTATTCAGAGAATACGCGGTATTGCACAATCTGATATGAAATCACAAAACACCATAGTGATTGAAAAGGCAATAGAACTTCTGACGTACTTTGCACAGACATACAAGCAGGTGTTTGGATTTGATCATCCTCCACTGCATGATCCATGTGCTGTTGCATATGTGATTGCCCCAGAGCTGTTTTCTGTAGAGCACCATTATGTGTGTGTAGAGATGAACAACCCAGTGTCGTATGGCCAGACTATTGTAGATGTCTGGAAACAGAGCTCTGAGAAAGATAATGTGGAAATATGTGTTTCAATGGACACGGAAAAGTTTTGGGATTTGATGATTGATGCAATACGCAAGGCATTCATGTCTCGTCAATGAAAAAGTATGGACATATTTCTATAGGTATCATTTGGCAGCAGCAGTATATACATCCTTGTAATTCTCTTCAAGCCATTCAAAAGCCCAGTAGCATGTGGTAACTGATGGCAAGAGCAGGTCTCCAGATCGGAGAATCTTTTTCACATCTGATATCTTCATTCTCTTTATTTCAATAAACTCTTCAGTGTCACGATGCCCTGGGTCAGTGTCTTGCTGTGGATTACATACGATGAATGGTGTGAACCTATTGCAACACCATTTCACTTCTGCAATCCCAGGGCAATCCTCATCTAATAGTCTGTGTATCGATCCTCCACACAAATGCGCTTCTTCTGATAATTCTGCCAGAGCACACCCTTCGAGTGTTTTGTGTGATTCTTTATGAAATGAGCCAGCAGGAAGACCATACACGAGTGCATTAGGGCCCTGAGCATATTCTCGAATCAGAGTTACCTCTCCTTCCGACCAATGCGCGGAAGGATCTGCTGGGGGATGGTATGGAAACGATATACAAAAGTGAAAGCTTGCCTTGGGATGCCCGACAACGTCAAACTCATGGGTTTGCCCGGGCCTGGAAGTTGTGAGACCGTTGCTCCCTTGCTCCTGTGAAGGAAACTCAACACGCCTATTATACACAGTCATGTATCTATCATACACAGCGGTTTCAGATGTAATTGTAAACATCTGAGAGTCATCATTCTTGGTCATGGCGTAGAGTACTACTCGCTGACCTCTCGACTGACGACAATTCCAATGGCTGACCTGGGTCTTCCAAGCGTTGGTTCCTTGGGACTGTGTTTCACGTATTCGTCCCGATTGTAGTGTCAACAACATACATATACCTCCAAAAGCATTAAATAGACTTTACTTTGGCAAGAATAGCCACAGGTGGTGCTACATTGTCATTTTTCAATTCTGCCTCAGCAGCCGTTTCCAACCAGGCTGGTTGATGCCCTACTCGCTCCTTTCAAGGTTGATCCGAGAATCTATAGAATAGGGTGCATGCACTTGATCTGGTCCTTTTCAAATACCAACATATTATTTTACATCGTATTCTTTCAATTGGACAACAGGTATGCATTCTCAAGTGTATCTTGTACATGTCTGGATGACCCTTTTGGGATACTGTCAGTCAGCGGATTTTCCTATTGTTACCCTTCTGTCTATTTGTTCCTTTCTAATACCATATATCACTGTATAGATCAATGGCTACAAGTGAGAAAACTGTCTGGCAGCATGCCAAACCATTCGTCAACGGAGGTCTCTCTGGAATGATGTCCACTGCTGTTATTCAGCCAATCGATATGGTGAAGGTCCGTCTTCAATTGGGAGATACAGGAGGTCCTTTCGGAGTTGCTTCTAAATTGATCAAGACCCAAGGATTTGGATCGTTGTATAAAGGTCTGAGTGCTGGTCTCCTTCGCCAGGCTACCTACACAACTGCCCGTCTTGGAATCTATAACAACTTGTCCCAGATGGCAGTTGAACACAATGGAGGAGGTACAGTTCCTTTGTGGCAAAAGGCCGCATGCGGTTTGGCTGCTGGAGGATTAGGTGCTCTTATCGGTACTCCTGCTGATCTTGCTCTGTTGAGAATGCAGGCCGATACATCCGTTCCAGCTGAGCAGAGGAGAAACTACAAGGGTGTTGGCGACGCTTTGATTCGTATCGTTAGGGAAGAAGGAGTGGGAGGACTCTTCACTGGTGCTACTCCAACTGTCGTGAGAGCCATGGCTCTGAATATGGGAATGCTTGCCACAAATGATCAGGCCAAGGAGATGCTCGTCCATGTGGGTCTGGAAAAGGGAAGTCAAGGAAATGTGCTTGGAGGGGCTATGTTGGCAGGATTTGCTGCCTCTGCATGCAGTTTGCCTTTTGATTATGTTAAAACTCAGCTCCAAAAAATGAAGCCAGATGCAAATGGAAAAATGCCGTATACTGGAGCTGTCGATTGTACAATCAAGACATTAGCTGAAGGAGGACCTTTCAAGTTCTACACAGGATTCCCAACATACCTTGTCCGTATTGCTCCTCATGCAACCCTGACATTGGTGTTTGTCGCAGCATTACCTAAATTCGAGGCAAAGTTCGGTCTTTAATTCGCAGAGATTCATTCTTTACTGAGTAAAATAAACAAAATGTAAAATGTAAAAGTGTCAAGTCTCCCTCGCATCAGGGGCAATTTTTTCTGGCGGAAGGGCCCCAGCAACTGCCTCGAATGCCTCGCGCATCATTGTATCCGCATTTGATGGAGGTATCGCCGGGTGAATGATGACCTCCACCTTTCCTGGGTATAACAGGTACTCTCTCGTATTAGGCATGAGTGAACCAGCACCCTTGAGGGTGATTGGAACCACTGGAACCTTTGCCTTTGCAGCGACAGAAAATGCCCCCTTTTTAAACGCGTGCATTTTACCGTCCTTGCTTCGTGTTCCCTCTGGGAAGAATAATACAGAAGCCCCATTCAAGAGCAAGTTCCCACATTCTTTCAAGCAAGCAATCTGGCTCTTTCTATCTACTCTATTTATCATCACGTGACCAGTCAAGAACATGCTCCACCCAATAATAGGAATAAAAAAGTTTGATGTCTTTGAGATGAATTTGAAGTCGCAATTGAGATGAAACAGAGTGTAGATATCTAGGAAACTTTCATGGTTGGAAACAAACACAACAGGTTCGTTGTTTGATGGAAGATTTTCCAATCCACTGATTTTCACGGGGTAATAGAATAATGTGGTCAACTTGGCCCATATCGTGTTGATAATATGTTCCCCTTTTCTTCTATACTTGTCAAATGCAATGACAAAGGGATAGATGGCCAGCATGGCAAAGAACAGGGGAAAGGCAAACATAAACGTTGTCAGATAGAAGCAAATAGCCCTGACCACAGCAAAAGCTTTCATCAAACCACCTAGATACACAACACTAGACAATCACGACACTGATCCAGCCAAGCAAAGACAAGGAAACGTCGCATCATACCTTTGTTGTCCAAGGACTCTAGCAAGTCTATCGGAGCTTCCTCGTCACTACTGCCAGGGAAGGATGCAGCTGCATGGGCAGTCACATGTCTCTTGTGTATCTCTTGTAATTTGAGATTGGAGGGTATCCGATTTGGAATAGCTTGGCTGACACGGCAACAAGGGCGTTGAACCAGCAATGTCGGTCTCACAGAGACTCTCGTTCCAACAGTAATCATCCTGATTCAAGATATATACGATGGAAACCAAAACGTTGATGATACTACTTTTAATATGACGAGTGGGTGGGTGTTCTCCCTGACTTCAAGTGAGTACAATCCTACCCTCTGTCTAGACTTATCTGGATGGATTGATTTTGATACAATTGTATGCTTAAGCCTTGGTGTAATCTTTTCCAGACTATTACTTTTTGCGATACTATGCATTCAGGTAGTAGATTCTCTATAACTACTGTATTACAATACAATCAATTTCTCATACTGAGACCCAGCAGGACTTTGGTTTCTTCAAATACAAACCAACTAATGCCAGCAGCAGGAGCCAACTTTGCTAAATTTGTCATTGATCCCTTGTACAATCCCCTGAAACCTTCCTTCTGGTAGGTTTTGCGTAGCACATCAGTCATTCCACTATATTTTAATGCATTGCCACCTATACCTTGAGCTTGTAACCGGGTTCTGACGAGAGCCAATGGGTAGGCAGAAAACTGAGCCAAACTGCTAGATAACATGCCAGCACAGAGAATTGAATGAGGTGGAGGCATCCCATCGTAATCATCAAGGAGACTTTCTTTTAGCATTTCAAACACGGTAATATCTACTCCAGCATACGGCAGGATACCCATCATGGAAGGCATCAGGCCCCTATAAAACGACCGGGCCCCCTCTTGAGCCAGTACCTTTCGTGCACAATCAACAATCCCAGAATACATACCAGGCTTGCATACTGCCAATCGAGTCTTAACCAACTCTAGTGGGTAAATAATTGCCTGGGAAGTCGCCCCAGCAAGAGCTCCTGCAGCCATCCTCTGGGGAGGAGTGATTTCCTCCACATCTGTTGCAATCATTCTCTTATACACGTCATTCATGGTGAGTTTTATTGCAGTCTCCGGCGCTATCTTTATAACATTAGTCCCATTTCCTTTGAAAAATGACTTTATAGTGCCTTCTCGTGCCATGTACCGCAGCCCTTCTTTCATTGTCATTCTTTTCTCAGCATCATTCACTTGCAGCAACATCTTGAGTCTGTCCAAGGGTGCTGTTGCGGTCCTACTCACCACGCCTGCCAGTCCACCAGCCAAAAGAAGTTTCACTGTTCGTGAAGGATACATGTGTTCTTCGTCCTCTTCTACAAAGGCATCATCGTCATCATCATCATCGTACATCACACCCAGCTTCTCGTCAATATACCCATCACTGTCATTCTCTGAAGATGACGAGGACGGAGTCGACACATTCCACTCCCCCGCAGAAGGTCGAGAAGCATCTTCACCATGACCATCCTGATAGAGCATCCCATACGGTGTCGTTGAGTAAAGTCGAGGCATTGAAGGTGAGAATGGTGCACCTTTTCCCCTTTGTCCACCGTTGACGTCGTCAACGTTCCCTCCACGTCCTGCATCCATTCTAAACCAGCAACGACCAGTCAATTGTATTACTTTTATTATAATACAGGAATCTAAAGAATACTACACGGTCCAATCGTACAAAACGAAGACCACATGTGGAAGCAACCAGTTGGCATTACGACCGACTATCAATCCACTTGAGCCAAATCTTGGTTGAGTCTATTTGATAAATATTTAAATACTATAATAATGAATCATGATATGACGGTCGTATGCAACCGTTGTTTCATAAGAGATGGACTTGGAACCAAGGGAACAGGAATTCTCAGACCAGGTTTCTGATTGTCACCATCCAACCTTGATGCATCAATATACATCCATCATTGGAGAATGGTGCCATTCCTTGCAGTATCATACTCCACATGTATCATCATCATCATCATCATCATCATCACCACAACCTCCTGTCCCTGTATCCTATACCTGTGAAATAGGTGGTCTCTTCTAGGAGTGGCCAGGTGTCACCATCACTCAATGTCTGGTGACAGTAGCACTAGTGGTTGTATTAGCAGCTTTATGCGGTATATCATGATCTTGTATGGCCATGATAAAGTATCAAGATACGTCTATGATGCATGTATCATGGTGGAGATTTGTCTGTGCAAGGGAGGATGGCACATGTCTCCTTGCAAGGGACCCTACCAATTGGTGAGGGCAGGTTTGAAATGCACAGAATAATAATCACCGAATCATTGTATACGATATACATGGGTCATTCTTAATCCTGGAAATACATGCTAGAATAGAAAGATGGCATCTTGTTTCCGGTAGAAGCAGATCCTGATATGGTTCGTCAGCGCTGTGCAAACTCACGAAAGGAGAGCGTCGCGGCTGTTGGTTCTTCAGGCAGGGTGCGCACCAGAACATCTCTCAAAAAGGTATTTGATAGGAAACCGACATGGGATTGGATGATTTGGGTGCTTGTCTGGGTCGTTGTGCTGTTTCTGCTGGGAGCGTTTGTGCAGGTTGTTCACCTTCCAAGGGGTGCCAAGCGATGGTGGTGGCGTCTATCATCACTAAATCCAATACCATATCATTCAAAAGATAGGAATGGCGTACCTGCAGCTGCTTGGATGCCCAGGAGGAATACAAATTTGGAGATTCGTCTTGGGAAACTCATACAGCAGGCAAAGGCAGATGCAGCATCAAAAGGAATTTTTACAGAGATGCGTGCCTCACTCTTGCGGACAGAACAGCACAAACAGAGAATGAAAACGTATGAGGCTGATATGGCAATATTACGTGATGCTGTGAATGGAATGAAGCGAAAGGTTATTCTTTGCTATACCAACGCAGACTGTGGCAGAGGAGCCTGTGTTGGATCAAAGTGTGTATGTGCGGTAGGATATGTAGGAACCCAATGTACTCGGCCCATACATCTAATAATTGAGAAAGAGGAGCAAGATATAGAGACACAGCGGCGTATTATCTTGCCGTTAGGTGGTACTGACTACTTTACAGATAGGATGTTTGGAGAAGAACAAGAGTTGTTTGCACAATGCAATGTTTTCTTCTCACGAAAAGAAGAAGAAAGCTACCATTCTACTGGAAAGGATAGTGATATAGAATCCTTTGTATTATATCCTAATCCAGAGCATGAGAAGGCAAAGGCGTCTCATGAAGAAGATGAACAGGAAGACAAGGACTCAATCCTTCATGCATATGTTGAGCATGTCTTTGGATCTGTAGGGGCGACCGAAGAAAATATGCATGCTCTTGAGACTCTTTTTACGTCCTTAAGAGAATGCTTATCTGTTCATATGTATCCGGGGAGCCACGACACCTTGCTGCATAAATATGTACTTCAAAACCTAGAACAATCCATTCCTAGAGGCTTTGTAGTGCATGAATAGAATACGCGTTTTTCAATTTCTTAAATAGATGAAGGATACACATCACTTAATACAAGCCAAAAGCAGTTGCAATGGCAAAAATAATAAACAAAGACCCCCCAATGATGTTGACAGTCTTCTCACTAATCTTATCAGCAAGGGCTGCCCCTCCAATAACTGCTATAATTGTGGCCACAGTATGCCCAACAATGGCACCTCCTGCGACTCCAATCGGCGATTGTGCAGCACCTAATGCAATAGTTGCAAGCATTGACCTATCTCCCCACTCGGCTACAAATATCAATCCCGCTATCTCCATGAATGCCGTAAAGCCAGAGTTTCCAGACTTTTTAATGCTTCCAGACTCCTCTGCAGATGCAACCTGCTCCTCTGCCTCTATAAGTTCTTCCCCTGCGGTCGTGTCTCCTTGTGTTGCTGCGTTTATTAAAGACTTCACACCAAAATATAATAGCGATGCTGCACTAAGGTATTTACCAATGATCTCACTAGACTCAACAACAGTTGGCACACGTTGGACAGCATATCCAATGATGACAGAGATGACTGTCATGAGACTCAGGGATGATACTGATCCTAAAAGACTCAGAATTCTTCCATATCTCATTGCTAATAGCGCCGCAATGAAAAATGTCTTATCTCCTATTTCGGATGCGAAAATCAAGCTCAGGGAAGCAAAGAAACCAGACTTTGTGAGAGGCACATGGAACTTTTGAAACAACAAACCAGTTACCAGTACAGATACCCCCAGTGCCACAGCAGGCAGTACATACGATGAGATATTGTTCTTGCCATTTGGCTCTGCACTTGCACTATACTCACTGCTCTCTGAAGATGAAGCTGGTCGTTTTCCTCCTCTGGAACTGTGACTCCTGCGCTTGCTATTAAAACACCCAGACACTTGCATCTCAACAAGCCGCTTTGGCATTAAGTCGATTTTATATATAATGCTATTTGAAATGGGAGTCGACGAAAAGGATGAGCATCGCGAGAGCGTCTGTGAGTGGTGTCGAATTATCCTCAGGCCTACGTTTGCAGGGACCCTCAACCCAGTCGATCCGGAGAGCATCGTGGCCATCTGATGCATTCTGTTACTCTATTACAGATTTGATTGAAGATTTAAAATTTCAAATCGGCTCAAATGTCAGAGCATCAAGCACATTGTACCAAGATATTCTTGGCCTGCCGGTTTCCGCTGGCATCCAAGCTTCAAATATCTAGCAGCATCCATTAAAATGTTGTATGACTCTTATTTTATGTATAAATGATACATTATGCTAACATCATGTCATACATTGGCGAACATTCAAACCTTGGTAGCAAGATTGAACTGCATGGAATTTTCATTGTGGAACACTAGGACGTGTCGTGATTCTCTGTCAATATTTAGCAACTAGAATGTATCGACAAATGAATTCACTACCATCATATGGCTGTAATTCAAAGCCGTTGGCCTTGGGTCCCCCTTGCTACATCCATGGTCCTAAGAATGCTAGTTGGACCTGTGCTTTCAAGAACGATGCACCTCGTACATCTCAGCAGGAAAGTAAAGATGACTCATTGTGGTATTCAGTTTTGGAAAAAGCACAGCGGATCGACATTGACTGTACCATGCCACAGCAGCAGAGAGAAGAAGAACATAGGCTTGAGATGGTCACCATGGAAGAGTTGCTCGCTGAGCACCAAGAAGGATTTGAAACGTCGTGTGAAGTATCTAGGCAGCTTTCAGTTGCAATGCTTTTGAGTGGTGGTGTGGATAGCTCGCTTGCGCTGTACCTATTGAAAAAGGTTGCCAAGCATAATGTGACAGCATTTTACCTGCAGATTTGGTTTCAGGAAGATTTTAGAAATTCCTGGGATGCGTGCCCTTGGGAAGAAGATTTAGAGTACTGTAGAAAAGTTTGCGAATCACTGGATGTACCGTTGAAGGTTGTGCCATTAAGTGAGGAATATTGGAATCGGGTTGTCCAACATTCAATTGGAGAAGTCAAGGCAGGAAGAACGCCAAACCCAGATATGCTATGTAATTCCCGAGTGAAATTTGGAGCATTTTATGAATACTTGGAAAAACGCCATGTTGACGAATTCGACAGGGTGGCTTCTGGACACTATGCCAGCATTAGGAGGAATGAGAATTCTAATGGTGTTCCCTTGTTGACATTGACACCAGATGCAATCAAGGACCAGACATATTTTCTAGCAAATTTACGTACAGCACAGCTGCAAAAAGCCATGTTTCCGCTGGGCTGTTTTGATAAGAAAACCGTGAGGCTTCTAGCACAATGTGCAAATCTACCCAATAAGCTACGAAAGGATTCACAGGGCATCTGCTTCCTGGGAAAGGTGAAATTTGACGAGTTCATCAAAGAACATCTGGGAGAATGGCCCGGTGCCCTTGTTGAATTAGAAACGGATGAAATTGTAGGATATCATTCTGGATATTGGTTTTATACAGTCGGACAGAGGCGCGGAATTCGGCTGCCAGGTGGACCATGGTATGTTGTTGCCAAAGATCCCAAGTATAATGCAGTGTACATCAGCAAATCACTTGCTGACGCAGATCCCGATGACAATAAACGGTTCGATTGTTTGAATATGAATTGGATAGTTGATCATGTCGAATGGGGAAGAGGAAACATCTTGTGCAAAGTCAGGCATGGACCTCACATGTATACTTGCCAGGTGACCACGCAACGACACGAAACCATCAATGTCAACCAGCTCCCAAGCAATCTACACATCGAACTGGATGCAAGGGACCAAGGTCTTGCCGATGGACAATATGCTGTTTTGTATCAAGATTCAGTATGCCTAGGGTGCGGAACAATTAGCATTTCATAATTTAATTATGATGTAGTACATCACGATGAAAAATACACGCCTTCACCAGCACTGAACGTCTGTTCTTTACCCTTTTTCCCCTGCACCGCAAATATCTCGCTGTTCCCAGCTATTGGTCGTTGGTATGTCTTCCCATGGTTACTCAGGTATGCACCAGTATCCTTGTGCTTAATTCTTACAGGCATGTCCCGCATCCAGTGCTTTTGCTTCCCATCATCCCATTCAATAAACCACACATCTCCGGTATCACTTTCCTCGGGAGACCCAAAGCAACTTACTTCCTGATTCTTACCTCCTGATAGAGGACTAGCGAAGAGGTGACTGTGCAACCACTTTCCTGTATGTGTGTGCTGAAAGCGCAACGGTGTTCCAGCTTCTATTGGCTCTCCTTGAACACACCCCTCAGGTCGTCCAGATCGCACAATCCACATGCTTTGGACACTATTATGTTCATTAGATCCCACTACAGCCTGTTGTCCACTTCCAGTACCGTAGTTCACGTCAAGAGAGTGCAACCTGTGTTTTGTCACTGGACTTTCAAGTTTGATCATTGATCCACACGTCACCTACATACAATCACCAGGGTCATGATTATGCGCAATTACATAACGTTGAAACTGTAGGCGTTATATCAAACGAAATCAGTGGTCAAAGAGACATACAGGAACTTCCTTGGCCACGGACATCGTGGCCATGTGGGCGAATACAAAGAGAACCACTGCCCTCAACATTCTGTTATTTTGATTTAAAAATATTGATATTTTTGATAATATATATTCTTGATCTATCATGAGCTCTCCATGAACTCTCTACGGAGCCATCTGTTTGTATCCACCTTGTTACCAGGTGACTTCCATATGTCCCTCAAGGGATTCAACTGAAAATTGCTGATACATGATCATGATCAGCATCCCATGTCTTATTGCAACACATTCTCAGTGATATGTTCAATATTCATGTCTGATTAGACCAGACCGTCTTCCGACATTATGTGTTTTCCAGTCTAAGAATGAGACTTTGTCATATGGACTCTGTTCTAGAGTGCATGCATGACAAGGGGAAATTATCGTGTTTGCTCGACTCGGGAGCTTGTAAATCACCGTAATTCAATAGTATGAACGCGGGTATGTCAACATCTACCAATTCTA
>PJEL010000785.1_pt1 | contig 35735 bp, 28 predicted proteins | sample 1853271 | NCBI WGS metagenome assembly PJEL01 (sample SAMN08108733, study PRJNA415343) | Invertebrate metagenome, whole genome shotgun sequencing project. | host: Globobulimina | place: Sweden: Gullmar Fjord | collected 2015-08
CATTTTTGGGCCACCCCATGCGTGGATGGGCAGATCAGGCTCGCGCAATTTCAATGCTTCGATAACAGGAGCAGCCAACGAATCACCGCTCGGTTCAAATGCAGTGAATAGCACTCCCTTGCGGTGTACTCGCCCTCCTCTCGCAGTGGACGATGAGGCAGCGGTTGAGGAGTCTGGTGTTGATGCGGATGATGATGAAGATCGAGATGAGGCCAAATTCAAAGTCCTTCAGCAGATTGGTGCAGCCTGTTCTTCGGCTAGGGGGCACTTATGGTATTCGCGATTGGAACGGGGGGCGAGACACGAATACATCTACTCGTCATTCTAACTCACATTTTTTAGGGAGCTTGCCACAAGAAGCAACCTAGAATTGAGGGATGAAAGTATGAAAGTCAGAACCATGACCCACGACTCGTCTCCTAACCCAGCCACATCATCATCACCGATACTACCTGACGCGGAAGAGGAGTCTTACGTCCTTCTCGATCCAGAAGTTGAAACCGGAGATGTCTTTACTCCGCCTGCCATTGCTGAAGCTGAGTTTGAGCATCCAGACCGTTGTCCGGCATGCAAATACGACTTGCGCGGCCATAGCCACGATGGTACCTGCAGCGAATGCGGCGCTGTCATTCAGGAGGCGTTGCAAGAACGCGAAGATCGGCACATTCGCTTCGCCGAGACTGTCTCGAAGTGGAGTATTTACCGTTGGATTCTTCTCAGCGGTATTCCATTGATATTGTGGATTGGGCTCGCTCGGTTCATCGTCATGACGAACAACTCAACCGCTACTTCGCTCGTGGTCTCGCTCGGTTGGGTAACTGCAATTGCGTCTACGGTCCTTTGCACATTGAAGAGCTATGACGAATTGCGTGAGGTTTCGATCGGCACCGTTCCGCTCATTTTCGTTGGCTGCGGCACGGTCAATATTGGCCTGCTCTTCTTAGGAATCGCAGTCTTGTAGGGCAAATTGCTACGACTCATCAAGAAAAACTGCGCGGAAAATCAGCGGGAAGGTCGCCTGTGACCAGCCGCGATATTGTGGGCGGAATCCAAAAATGTGCACATCGCCTTGACCATATCTCGTATACATCCATGCGGCTTGATTCTCGATGACTTGTGATTCCTTCAGCCAACCTGACATGAGCACACGTGTAGGTGCATAGCGAAGTAACGTGTCTACATCGGCAGAGCTGCCTGCAATATCCCGAGGACCAATGCCATACGCACCTTCGACTTCAGCACTTGACATTGTTCGATAAGCTGCAGATCTCGAGAAGAAGAGCGCAAGTGATCCTGGCAATCCTGCAACATACGCAGATTCTGTTTTGGGCAATGCACGCAAGACGCTTCCCGGACAGGAAAAACCACTGGCTTCCGCACCGCGAGTAACGTCGGTGATCGGCAGCTCCAGCAGGTCAATGGCCCATTGGCTAGATGATCCCAACGTAATCAGCCGCCCCCCATTGCGAACAAAATCCTCAATCGCGATCGCGCCTTCTGGAGACAATCCACTCGCATATCTATCTGGCACAGTGCCCGGCGAGCGCCCATTGTTCAACTGACTGCTGCCGATGCTGGCCACAATCAGAACATCGATTACGTCATTCAGTTGGCCCGCCCGAATCATCTCATTCTTAATGGAATCGTAGGGCACATCATTTGTATCAAAAACATACCGCAGCCAACCTTCGTCCATACTGCCCGACCACGGCGAGTAGATACCGATACGAGGCATTTCTGAAACCTCTGTCAGCATGTCACTTTGCAATGAGAATTCGCCAGATAGGAACACTCCTTCATTGGGACCTGACTTTGCAAATTGCACCGTGGAATCAGTTTGCAGTCGTTGTACCAGTTCTTGCCAAGCACTGGAATGATGTACCGACCACGGTCGTCGATTTGCAATCATTCCCTTGGGGTCAATCACTCGCACATCACCGGCGAAGAGCTCGGTTGCCTCCGCGGGAGTTTGTACTTCAACAAAAGGCGTTTCTGCAAACGGTTGTACGACTTCGACACGACGAATCCCAAGTAAGAAGGGCAACGTCCATCCGCTCACATCATACGGCGGCGCACCATCTGGATATCGCTGCACGTCCATTAAGTCCTTAATGTGTTGACCATAAGGCTGGTCACGCATTATCACAATCGAACCCGCAGGATAGGTCCGTCCGTCTGCCTCGATCGCATCAGGACTGACATGCACCTCGACACCGGTGCGAAGGAGAACATCGATAAACCGTCGCACCGCATCAGGGTCACGATTGTCGCTGGGCATGATCCACGCAATGGGCGCACTCTCACGTCCGGCACGGATCGTGCGGGACGCTGCTTGGTGCGCATTTGATCGCCACGTCGCAGGCTCACGATTGACACTTGCCAAGAGCGATTGACCGAATTCCATTTCGTAATCAATAATGTCGCGTAACCGCCACCATCCGCCCGGCCAAGGATCGGGAAAGCGATTCGAGGAAATATAACCACCTTCGATTCCACGTGGCGCTGCAAGATCACCTGGCGCGAAGAATTTTGGGCTCGCAATGTTCACCGAGGCTGCCTCGGTAAGGAGGCCAATGATATTGTGCCGTACCGGGACATTGCGATTGCCACCGTTCCACCACATGTCATAGGACACACCGGTGGACACACCTTTGAAGCCTGCACGCGTAAGATCATGCAATGCTCGGCTGCCCAACGCATCAATACCTGTGATGATGTTGGGATCGAGGTTCGGATTTAACGGATCTCGATACGGCGGAACGAAGAAACGCTCCCGACTTGATCCCTGCTGATGCACATCCCAATAGATCTGCGGAAACCACTCTGTATACAGAAGCTCCGAAACGATTCGTGTTTCATTTTGTGTAAGCATGAACCAATCACGGTTATTGTCATGCCCTGCATAATACTGGTACAATTTGAGCAAGCCTGTTGCTTCATAAGGTGTGCCGACCGTTTCACGATACCAATTGGTGACATGGTCGACCCCGTCAGGGTTGGTAACATACAACACAACGACCATCGAATCGCGAGCGCTTTTCCAAGGCTCTTCATTCGATGTTGCAAGTGTATAGGCAAATTCTAAACCGAATTGCGAGCCCGCCGCCTCGGTTGCATGCATAGCACACGACACAAAGAGAATCACTTTGCCGTTTTGGATGGCATCTTGTACTTCTGAATTGGTCGATCCACGCGGGTCAGCCAAGATGCGCGATGAAGACTTAATGGATTCCAAGTTGGCAAGATTAGATTCGCTTGAAATGATACTTATCAAGAAATCTCGGCCTTCTGTGGTTTCGCCAACTCGTTTGGTGATCACATGCGGACTTTGCTCACCCAACAATCGAAAATAGGACGATTCCTCAGTCCAATCTGCGAGCTCGAAATCAACTCCAACAGGTCGCCCCAAGTGCTCCTCCGGAGAAGTAACTCCAGCACTTTGCGCGATTACCATCGGTGCACAAGCGGTTGAACTGATCATGACCACCAGATGAAGGATGACCATTCCAAGGAATCGACAAGGCATGATTGAACTCCGATTGCAGATGCCAAGCAGGCATGATTGACGAAAAGGAACAACGTGAATGACGCAAGTATAGGGTTGATGAGGCTGGAGATTCAGCTGAAATCAATCTTCATCATCACTCCGATTTATCCGGCTCCAATGGTGCTCGTAACGGCGTTGGGGCTGCCATGCAACAACGGCAGGATGACAATCACCAGCAAGTCGTACACCGCGTGCGCCCCCACGGCAATACCGAAGCCTCGCACCACGAACACCGACCCAAAATAGATCCCGCTCAAGAAGTAGAATATCGCAAGTGACCAGTCAATGCTGGTTGCAGCACCCGGCGTGAGATCGTGATAGGCAGCAAAGGCAATCGCGGATATGGCTACCGCGCACACTGTACCGATATTTTCTCTGATTCGAAGCACATCCACCAGTAAAAGATGAACAACCGCAATCCCAACCATTCGGAAAAGCAACTCTTCATAGATACCCGCACCAACACTCAATACAACTTGCGTTTGCCATGGCAACTCTGCAATCACGGGGGCTTGAGGCGAATTGAACAGTGGAATGGAAAGCGATGATAAGGATGCATTGGTCGAACGAATAGACAATCGCGTAAGTACTTGATCCATGACCAGCAGTGGAAGGGATAGTACTATCGATTCGAGCCACATCAAGGCGGGAATTCCCGGGTGCAATTCCCATCGATCTTTCTTGAGAACATGCCAAACGATGAGCACGACGACCAAGACGAGGCTCGGCAAATACAAACTCGTCACGCCGAAGATCTCAAAAAACTCGATAAACCGCAGGTAGGCACTTATTGCAATGTGCTCGCCGGTTTGTGGATGGGTTCCGTACTGCCAGGATCCAATCGCATACAGCAATATAAGCGGCGAAAGGAACAACAACATCTGCAATGGTTGCTGTGATAGGTCAGCATACCAAAACACACCCGATCTTGACGAACCGGAGGTTGGCTGTTTTCGAGCCTTCGCTTGGTTATGTTTGCTTCGTTTCGTCACCACTCATACCCCACGTTGTTGAACAGGGTACAGTACTGACTGCACATTGTCACTCGACGCCGACTTCATCGTACTTCTTCTGGATGGTCGTGAATACCACGATAACCACCCCAACATGAGCTCATTCAAATGAAGCGCCTTGCGAATTGTAGTAGGCAGCCAACCCCGCTCGGAGTGGCTCCGCAAATTTCGTGCCCATTCCTGAAGACCAGTCGCGAGGTGTACCGCTGCGGTGTTGGTAGTACGCTTTGCAGACCTCGTCGTATTCATCCAGTCCAAGCTGAAGATCCTCATCGGTCGAGTATGTGTCAATCGTATGGATCACTGCAGCGCCGAAACGTGGCCTGCATCCTGATCCGCCTTCGGGAACTCCGACGCACAACCCAAAGAGCGGAAATACCCCTTGGGGAAATTCGAACATGTGCTGTATCGCAGGCAAATCATTACGCAATCCACCAATGCAGCAAATGCCATATCCCATCGACTCGAATGCGACAATCACATTCTGTGCAAAGAGTGTTGCATCAATCGTGGCCAATAGAAACGACTCCAATGACAGCGACAATTCATGCCCATCTCGTTTGGCGAGCATTGCATGGCGATGTAAATCGCCGCTGATTATGAAGAATGCGCCACAATACTCAACTTGCTGCTGACCACCAGTAAGAGTGACCAACTTCGCTCGCTTGGCAGGATCATCAACTTGCAAAATGGAGTAGGCCTGTATGTTAGAACTCGTTGAGGCCTGCTGCCCACTTGCGATGGCCTGTTCGATATGGTCTTGAGGCAAGACTTGGTTCGTGAACGACCGAATCGTCCGGTGATTTTTCAGGATTGAAATGGTGTCGTTCATAGGATTGAGAGTACTTGGAATCGCCTAACAGATTATTCAGGATGTGGACGACGGGGAAAGAACTTTCGCCCAAACAGATGGCGGATCATACAATGTCTTCCAAGTGGTGTCAGAACGATAGAAACCGAATGCCGCCACCCGATGCTCGCGAATCAACTGATCTACCTCTGTAAAGTGCTTCAACTTTGGCGACATCCCAATCGAAACCGTGTACCGACCATCTGCCAAAAATAAGCCCGGAAATTCTACACGGAAAGTTTGGACACCTCGGCGGAGATTCATTATTTGAATGCGCGGCTCACCTTCATTCGTCAAATGCACATGATTGGTCGACGTCGAAATGTGCAGGCCTGATTCGTGAAAGATCTGAATCCCAACCGCGACATCGTCTTTATGCACTTTGCTCACGAAATCGAACTCGATCGTTAGTGGGTCACCAGTGTGAAACATTTGCTGCGGCTCATTATCACGATTCAAGACTCGAACCTCATCCAACTGCACCAGATTCAAATGCAAAATAGGTGGGCAAATCTCTTCAGGATCATCAAGTAGTCCTTGAATCTCCTGTGGCAACGGAGGCACCGACGGATCATCTTTGTCTAACCTATCGTGTGCGTCCGCTGAACTGCGGCACGAATCAACATCGATCTTGGAGTTGTCAGACTGGGCGTGCTCTGAGCTCTCTACTCGCGCAACCGGCGCACCGACTTCTTGCTGTGCAAACTCGGACAGCATATCGTGATTGTACTGTTTGATCACCGCACGACTAGGGCCGTCCGCTACCAATTGCCCTTGCCGCAAGTAGATTGCACGTGAGCACAATTTCTCTATGAAGAAATCGCTGTGTGAAACGATTAACGCAGTCGAACCGCCTGAGCACAATTCGATGATTCGATTCACTGCTTTTTGGGAGAACGCTATGTCGCCTGCGGACAGTGCTTCATCGATAATCATGACTCGAGGCTTGCGACAAAACGTTACCGAGAACGCCAACCTAGCCTTCATGCCACTTGAGTACGTTCGGTACGGCCGATCAATCGCTTGACGTAATCCGGAGAAATCGATGATCCACTCCATGGATGCTTCGATCTCCTCTTTGGTATAGCCAAGACAGTACCCGCCCATATAAATATTTTCGCGGCCGGTGTACTCTATTTGAAAACCTGTTCCCAATTGAAGAATCGCCCGCAACTGTCCTTGAATATCCACTTGGCCATGCGTCGGGTCCAACACCTTGGCGATGATGCTGAGAAGTGTACTTTTTCCTGCTCCATTGGCGCCAATGATGCCAACAATCTCACCTTCGTTGATCTTGAAACTCACATCCTGCAGTGCCCAATGTTCACAATAGTTCTTCCGCCGAAACAGCAACTCGCTCAAGATCGCAGAGGGGCGTGGATACACTTTGTACATTTTAGACAAACGTGAGACTTCGATAATCGCAGGCTGACTATCTGCCGGCGCATGCTTGCCGTTCAATGATGGTTCGCGCGCTACGACTTCAACGGGTTTGGAGACAATGGACGTACTCGATGTTGATGCGATTGATGCTGCCATTCTACCTGCTTGATTTCTCACCGTTGGGATTCTAACTGTTTTGAAGCGTATTGCATAACGCAATCGAGGCTAAACATTATGGCTTCATCGCCGCAGATGCGACTTCGACCGATGATGGCTGCGCGCCCGCCATCGCCCCAAGACGCCGCACTTCAATAGCGCACGCATCTACTCGAGCACGCGCCAACGTACTTGCTTTCTTACCTGCTGGTGCGTCTGCAATCTCACGCAATGTGGGTTTGGGTGTGACCACACGTTGCCGTTGCTCCAAGGGTGTTTCCATCATGCGATACACCTTGGCCGTCAGATCAACCATCTGATCCACTGCAAAGCATGCATCGACAAATTCTCGCCCAGCTCGCCCCATCGAATCGCGAATGGCGTGATTCTTGAGAATGGCGCGAACACCCATGGTCAGGTTAACTGCATCATTCACACCACAAAGGATACCTGTCACTCCGCTCAACACCGCATCCACGGTTCCGCCGCCTGCAGTGGCGACCACGGGCACGCCGAGGTGCTGAGATTCCAACGCCACATTCGGACATCCCTCGAGCGTACTCGTCAGCAGCAAGCAATCACTGGCGTTCATGACATCGTCGACGTTTTGAACGCGGCCGAGCATGCGCACTGTCTTACCCAATCGCCGCCGAGCAATGAGCGATTTGACGGAGTCCTCAAGTGGACCCGCCCCAGCAAAAAGAACCACCAAGTCAGGAAAATCTTGTTTCACCAGATGCACAACCTTCATCGCCAATTCCGGTTGCTTTTCAACCGATAAACGATTGACAATGGAGATGACGGGTGCATCTTCAGATATACCGAACAACTTCCGAGCCTCTCGTCGGCTCTCATCTGGCTTCCGATTGAAGTGGCCGTTGAAAACCCCGTTGAGCACCACATGCGTTTGATCTTCCGGGTGATCCATATAGGCTGCATAACTTCGAGCTCCGCTATGCGAATTGGCCATCCAATGCACGCGATCACTTGAATCAATAATGCGATACCATGCATCCATGTATGGCGAATGCAAATACGGGAAATTCGTAGGATTCGAGTTACGTGTGCTCAGCAAGATATTGGGCACATTGGCTATGATGCCTGCCAATGCTCCCATGATGTTCGGATGATCCAGCCAACAATGTAAGATGTCCGGCGGATTGTGAACCAACTCTATCGCCAAGCGCGTTATATGGGGGCGAATACAATCGGGGACGGTCGCCAGCAGATCCCATCGCAAAGATCGGAGAACTGCAGGTGTAAGATGTTCCCCGGTGACTGCCTGGGATTCAATCCCCTCGGCTTCAAGTAAATGCGAATAATGCCCGTGACCCGCACCACCTTCCGATGGATAGGTTGTCCACACCTGACAATCATAACCGCGCTGGTGCAATCCGATAGCGAGATTGCAAAGCTGACGTTCAGCACCGCCAGAATTCAATGATCCAATATACTGAACGACCTTGGGTTTCGTTCCACTCTTGCGACGAGGACGCGGTTCGGCCTTGAGTAATTCATTGTCGGCTTGGATCATCTGCATCCACAGAGATTCATTCGATACATGGGGATCGCGCCAAGCTCGGATTCCTGATCGCCCATTGTCCTCTACAAACGGTAACATTGGACAATCCTGACGCCTTTGATTGCGCAAGAAATTCCCCACACGTTGAGCCGCCTGTGGAACATCCAAACGAAGGCGCCGTACAAAGCGGCGAGTAAACGGCTGCACTTTGCGCTGCAACAATATCTCCCCGAGCAAATCTTCCGTAGGCAACACACGCAGCCCAATGTCATCGAAAAACCACGTCCGCTTTACGTGTTGGCGATACAACAGGATGGCTGTCTTGATCGGGATGTGTGCGATGTGTGTTGGCAGCATTGCATCGTGTGCACCGAGTGGGATGCGATCGCCTTCTTCTCCAGCCTGTAGATGTGGCAATCCCTCAGCTTCATCAATATCCAACTTCCAAAGAAGCGAATAGTGAGGTACAACCTGCATATGAAACGCTGCCCGAATAGGCTGCAAGCATCCTTCAAACACCGTAAGCCAAAGCTCATCCTGGAGTTCGTTTTGATGATAAAGAATACCCGGTTGCGTATACCAGTCACGCAGCCCCTTGGTAAACATTTCCAAATGGTTAGAATCGGCCGAGTTGGTCATGACTTTAGGATGCTCCTCGGTTGGTAGATTTGCTGCAATCAAGCGCATTTGCGTTGTCGTCACCCTTTGGAGTCGTGGCCACCCCGTTGTGTGATTCATCTTTCAACCGCTCATCTTCGAGGTCATACACTCTGGACTCGAATTCCAAGCACTTCCGCTCGACTTCGATGAGCACAGATTCATATTGCTGTTTGGCAAAATGGCGCTCTTCATTGTGTTTCGTTATCGCAAGAGCCTGATCCTGCCTGACTCGAGACAGTTCGTTCATTTGTGCATCGTGATGAAATTGAGATTGCTTGACTTTTTCTCGCAACATTTTCATCGCAGACTCCTGCGAAGTACGGGTTGCCACTTCTGCTGCCAATCGTGATTCCAATTCGTTTCGCGATTGCTGAGCATGCGTTGACTGCGCCTTGGATTGCTGCAGTTCCTCCGTCAGCCGAACGACTCGATCGTTTAGCACAGAAGACGTGGCCCGCTCTTGTTCCAATTTGGCGATGATCTCCTTTTGCTCTCCTTGCGCACGTTTCGCATGGTCATGCGTTTGAGCAAGTCGATCCCTCAATACTGCAGCTTCGGATCGTTGCTCCTCAATCTGCTGATCTAGCAACGCTCTCGTTTCCAACGATTGTTGCAGCTCACCTTCAAGGTGGGTTGCCCGCTCTTTGATTGCTCGAACAGTGTGGCCATCCTCGGCGCACTGTGCCTGAGCGCATTGCAATGCCTCTTTGGTTGAGGCCAAATTCACGGTCAAAGAATCGATCTGTGCTCGTTCTTTCTCAATAATGTCGTTAACACGACTCCACCATTCGAATCGTGTCGTTCGGACCGCTTTCGAGGCTGCGTCATGGGCTAAATGCGCGTGAATCAAAGATCGCTCGAACCGTTCTTTGAGCCGCAAAACTGATTGCAAATGTTCAGGAATGTTTACCCGTGCAATAGTGTCTTTGTCCGTGGCTTTGCCCAGTGGCTTTCGACACACCGCCATGATGACCTGGCTCATCGGCTCTTGACGAATCAGTCCCGCATCCCCGACGTACTCACCCGTGAGCGGCTTCTCACGCTGCTCTTCGACTACCAACGATCCCACAAAGTCAGCTTGCACCAGCCACCGATCCAGTTCAAATCGCTCTAACATTCCTTCGAACTGCGCTCGACTCGGGGTACCTCGATGAAACGGATTCTCGTATTGATGAATCGTCGTCCACGTCTTTTCAAAATCCTCCTGTGGCACAGAAATCAATAGCACACCACCCGGTTTGAGCACCCGCATGAATTCATCAATCGCAGTTTGTTGTTCGCGAATATGCTCAAGCACCTCCAAGCACACCACAACATCAAACGATGCATCCTCGAGGGGCAAGGGCGTGATGTTCAAATCCCAATGTACAATGTCCATCTGACCCGATTCGATTTGCGATCGGCTGCACTCACGCGCCACTTCTATTGCATGGGCAGACACTTCGAGGCTGGTAACATGGGTTGCTCCCGCCTGCAAATATCGCCGACCTCCGATGGCTGACCCACCTCCCGCATCAAGCACGACTGCCTCTGAACATATCTGTGATGCGATATCCAATCGCGCATAACAATTTCCTAAGACGTAATCGTTTTCACGTCCCTCAAAAGGAATCTCTGTCATTGGTTCATTCAGTCGAACCAACCCAATGCGCAAACCGGTTTCGCCTTCATCCATGTCGGAAGCAAGTGAAACTCGACTATGCCGAACACCAAACCCAAGCGCCACACTGCATGCGCGTATCGCATCCATTTCCTGCCCTGAACATTGCTCGCCTGGCCGCCCAATGATTTCAACCTGTGCACAGGTTGGCAGACATTCGTACAAGGGCAAGAGCACTGCGTTCGGCTCACACTGCAAACTACTTGACCCGTCCAAAATAGCAATCGTGGTACCTTTGTTTATTCGACGAGTCCACACGCCACGTTTTTCTATTTTCGTAATCGTGAAACCTTCAGACCGCTTGAAGTTGTGTTGGTTGACCAACCGCAACACTTCCAATCGAAGAACGCCGGAGTACGACACAGCCTCCGATTTTTCGTGGCACAAAAGCTGTTGCATTGCTTCGAGAATGGGGACAATTGTCTTTTCGCTCCAACGCGGCATGCGATCTACCAGCAGTTGAATCTGTGCCCCGTGACAGGCGAGGTACAGCCCCACGAGCATGTCCGCTTCGCCTCGCTGCACCAATGCTACATTTTCAAATAGCAGCCCTGCCGGCCCGGTCGGTAAATAGCGCAAGAGATCGTCCCCACGGGCGATTATTCTGCGCGCTTCAGTTGTCACCTCGGGGGTCGGGGCCATGCATCGTCTCCACGATCACACTGCTTGCATCATCTGTTCATGCAAGGATTTGTAGATCTTCCCGCATTGCTGAAGTGTATGCGTATCCGATCGTCAATTCACAATCGAAGGTATGATTTCCTGAGATCGTCAGACCCCAATACGGTGAGCAGAACGGGGCTGCACCTCGATCGTTGCTTCAGGTTTGGCGGCAGTCGGTCGATTGCGGAACCACAATTCGAGCATAAGCATCGGCCAAATCCGGTAGATCGAGAAAAAGTTGGGATCCTGCTGCGTTTCTAGCCAATTCGTCAAAGCTTTGCAATCAATCAACCCACGCAACCGGGTTGATGGGCTATCCAAAAGATCGTGAGCAAATTCACGAAGCGCGGGCCCATCCCAAAATCCCGCGGGCAATCCAAACCCCTTCTTCTTGCGATCCACCCATTCACGAGGTAAATCACGAGCCAACACATCCTTGAGAATTCGCTTTCCGCCAGGGCGCTCGCCCGGAACGTACGCTAAGCAATCATCGGCCGACAACGCTGATGCAAAAGCAGCGACATCGCGATCAAGAAACGGACATCGTACTTCGAGCGCAAACTGCATACTCATGCGGTCAACTTTCGCCAACACCGAACCCGGCATGTAGCTCTCCGCATCCACATTTCGCATTCGATGAATGAGCGACCGATCTTCTCGATTCAACATCGTCGCCCAACGCTGCAAGAGTGCCGCTGCATCACTCGGCATGACACCCAAAAACTGCTCGATTTGGGGTTGTTGAAAAATCGTCCAACGTGGGCCGAGATACGCATCCGCCGCATTCCATCCGTCCGCTCGATTGGAATCAGATGACTCGGCCAATACATCAAGAAATCTGCCGTACCCGCCAAACATCTCATCGCCACCGTCGCCGGAGAGCGCCACGGTTACGTGACGTCTCGTAAACTCGCTCAGCAAATGGGTAGGCAGACAACTCGAATCGCCGTTGGGCTCATCAAGTGCATTCGCAATCATCGGGGCCAGCTCTATCGCGTCGGGCCGAATGCAGATTTCGTGATGCACGCACCCCAGATGCTCTGCAATCTCACGGGCATCAACATGTTCTGAATCAGGTGAATCCTCAAAGCCCACAGAATAGGTTCGGGTTTCATTGCCACATCGGCGCATCATGGCCACGATCATCGCACTATCCACTCCACCCGACAGAAATGCACCCAAGGGTACATCCGACACCAATCGCCGGCGAACTGCATTTTCGATAAGCGCATCAAGTTGCTCGACCCGTTGCTCATATGTGGTCGCCAGTTCGACCGTCGCATCACCAGCACCGGCCTCAAAATCAAAATACCGATGATCTGTCCGTGTGCCGCGCGCATTGACCACGGCATAATGCCCTGGTTGGAGTTTTTCAACCCCACGATAAATTGTGCGGGGCGCATGCACATATTGAACTAAGAAATATTCCGCCAACGCATCCGGCGTTACGGTACGATCTAATGCTTCAATGACTTCAAGCGCTCGCAATTCCGATGCGAATGCCGTCCAGCCGTCCCCATGTGCTATGTACAAAGGCTTTTTGCCAAACGGATCGCGGGCCAACATCAGTTGCCGGGTACGACTATCCCAAACTGCAAACGCGAACATGCCCTGCAGATGTTGGAGTTGTGATGCCCGTTGATCTTGCATCAGTTGCAGCAGGACCTCAGTATCACAATCGCTGCGAAAAGTCATACCTTGTGAAATGAGTCGCTGCCGAATCTCGCGAAAATTATAAATTTCGCCGTTGTAGGTAATGGCAACATCACCTGAATCGAGGACCATGGGCTGATGCCCGAGTGGTGACAGATCAACAATCGATAAACGGCGTTGCGCTAATGCGCAAGTGCCCGTTGGATCAACCCAAACTCCGCCATCGTCCGGCCCTCGATGGACAATCGTCGCATTCATCGCCTCGGCGATTTGACGAATCCGCTCCGGGCCAAACCGTCCACTGTGATCCACAAACCCAGCGATACCGCACATTGTTCGCCATTCCTTTGCGTTCATGCCTACTTATTGAAGGGTCGCCGCAGGGTTGTACGAAACCGCTGTCAGCGATTTACATCTCCGCGGATTCCTTGAAATGCCAACCCTCAGGGAGCCGACCACGGACCGCAGTATCCCAAGGCAAGACTCGAATATCTTCCAAGCCTACTTTCTCAAACCACGAAACCACTTCGTCCGGATTGTGAATTCCATGAAATCGCGGCGAGTATCCATCAAATGTATCAAGAATGTCGTTCTCAATTCCCAATCCTTGGTTGCTGAATGGAAACGCCTTGCTGATGTACTGCACGATTGGATTGTGCGGGTGCTTTTGCGCCCAAGGCACGAACACTCGACACCAACTATAAAACATCTTGTCCGGAATACGATGCGTGAATGGGATCCAAGCATTTCGCTTCACATAATCACCCTGCGAAGGATACACCCAAATACATATTTCACCGCCCGGCTTCAACAGGTGAACAAGCCGCGAAAAATACTCTTGCGTGCTTGGTGTGTGATGCAAAACACCTATGGAGACAATGTAATCGAACGTGCCTGCCTTGAATGGTAAGTTCCCGATGTCTGCTTGCGCAATCATCACATTGGGATCATTCTCGAAATTTTTGTGAGATGCTTCAACCGCAAAGCTGAGATCAACACCTACAACATTCGCACCCCATTTGTTGAGAACGTCCGTAAACCGGCCGGCACCTACACCTGCATCAAGAACGAGTTTTCCTCGTACCTGCTCTTCATCCAAACCCGTTTTCGTGCGGAACATGTCTTCGGAAGACGTTGAACCCGTTTGCGAATCTAATTGCGTTCGGTTGTGAGTATTCCATTCGAAACTGAATGAATCAACGTACAGGTCGCTCTCCACAAATCGCGGGATGCCTCGCACGATCGGCCATGACTCTCCGTTGGGTGCTTCGAGTTTGTCACCATTCTGAATGAGCGGGTCACCTGTCTTGGGACAATAGAACATATTGAGTGTGGGATGCCCTGAATCGCACTTTGGTTGTGGAGTACTAGCCTGCTCCTTGGCAACCGGATCTGGAGCCAACACTTCGATCGGTTCGACGGTTTGTTTGGTATTGACTTGCGTCATGATCAGAAATGCTTTCAATAGTCCAGGCGAGAAAAAAAGTACACATCATCTGCGAGGCAGAGATTTTTACTCGTTATTCGGAGTACCTATATTGGCGGCCATTTTCTCGGGGGTCGGTATTGTCCGATGTCGAAAAGAAAATCCGCGATCCCCAATGCGAATACTGACCTTCACCTTCTTCACGTATCGCGTCGTGCATCGCGTGGCCTTGTGCAAGAGCCACGTCGTCCTCGTACACCGTCAAACGAGAATGGCCTTCTGCATCAGAGAGCGGCGCGGGATCTACTTCACATAGATAACAATGGCCTGACTCTTCGATAATGTCGTCCATCGTTCCGGAAATCTTCGGTGCAAATGCACCCGTGATGACGCGACGCATGGACACTCCCGGATCCAATTTGCCTGCAATCAATAGAAAGAACATCGTTAATGTCAGATATCCCCCCACCAAAAGAAAATACATGCGGTCGACAATTCCTGGCGCTTGTAATTGTGCTTGCTCTGTCACGACACGACTCCTTGTGTCCTTGGTCAACACTCATCAGAACGGCGGTGCTTCAGAAAATGACAGAAGCCCATCCGCCCAGCAATCAATTTCATGGTCCGACTTCTGCATGACTTCCATCAGAATTCAGAGTTCGGACAGCCATTGTAGCGCATAAATCACTTGGATATCAGGGTTTTCTACCAGCCACACAATCCTGACATGTTTTATAGAGTGGCGTCAAATCTGATGTCCGCAACATCGAATGCCGAAGCGCGATGTACTCTTCCCCAAACCAACAGTCCGCAAACGCCTCCGCCGTCAATGCATTTCCCAAAGTCTGGTTCTGCAAATAGCAACACGCTGAAACGCGACCATCAAGATCGATATCAACCAGTTGGTGCGGGGCCATGCACTCAAACGCTGGATGCCCATCCGAGCCGATCGGCCGAGGCGAATTCGCAGGCTTCTTCCGCATGGGGCAGACGGTCTTGGGCAATGCACCAACCTTTCGGGTCACTCCATCCAGCGACACCTCTATTGGGTGATCCGGGTCGAGGCTGTCGATGAACCCAAGTACATGTTGGATCGCATCATCCGATGGAATCTCTTCACTTCCGCCATAGATCGGGTCATACCGATGAAAATCCACGCGCTCAATGCCTCGTTTCATCGCCCATCGAATCAACTTTGGTGCGTCTCGAATCGTTTTGGCCGTCAACGTTGGATAAATCGACACGCCGAGATGTTCAGGATCGCGACGATCCATCAACGACCGTATACCCGCATCAACCTGCTCCCATTTCGCATTCGTCCGTGCAAATTCAAAGGTCTTCCCCGTCGCATCAATCGAGATTGACACCTCTCCGGTTACTTTGAGCAAATTTTCCAATCGCCTGCCCGTGAATTGAGTGCCGTTTGTTTGCAGCCGCAGGAAAATATCATGACTGGCAATGACGGTCAACATCTCAGGCATACGTGGATGCAAAAGCGGTTCGCCTCGGCTATTGATCTCAACGGTGGTCAACATCGGAAAGAGCGTCTCCGCCACTCGTTCGAAGATGTACATATCCATGTGCCTGCGATTGACGGGCTGGTGCATGTTTTGAGAGCCACAAATCCCGCATTGCAGATTACAAATATCGGTGATCCCAATATTGGCTTGCATCGGCGGCGGTATCACCTCACCCCCTCGCTCCAAATACAGTTGGCTGCGCGAATGACGTTTCCATCTTTCAATGCCTTCATCAATTCGGTCAGCGTCGTTATTCCGAGAGCGATGCCGATGAGGTAAAGTGCCGTGCGTTCGGCGTGGCCAGATTCGATCCACAGTCCGTTTACGAATTTGCATCCACGTCACGCCTGGCTGCAGTTTTCGCGTCACGACCAATCCACACATTACGATGGATAAGTAAGTGCTTACGACAACAAAATAGAAAACCTCAACGGCCCGAACAGATCGCATTGCATTGTTCGGTTCAGGCATGTCGGAAAACTCCAGAGAGACACACCCATCCACACCCGGGTCGACGCACGTCATACGTTCCACAAGAGGAGTCAGTCGCAATAGCACTTGATGCAATCGCGACACTCTTCATACATGCCGTACTGCTTCGGGCCGCGCTGCATCGAGTTGCGCAATGCTTGGTATTCTGCGCCAAACCAACAATCTGCAAATGCCTCTGCGGTGAGTGCATTTCCTAGTTTGCGTGATTGCAATAAGCAGCACGCAGAAATACAACCGTCAAGGTCGATATCAACCAGTTGATGCGGGGCCATGCACACAAAGTCAGGATGCGATCCTTCCAACTCCAACTTGCGCGGCAAATTGATAAAATGCTCCTGTGCCGGCCTATCAACTGGCGACTTTGCGCCCACTTTCACCGGCTCATAACTCACCCGAATCTCAATCGGATGGCTGGCGTCTTGCGCGGCAGCAAAGTCCTTCAACTCTGCTAGCGCTTCGGGGGATGGAACTTGTTCTGTCGAACTTTCAATGGGGTCATACGCATGGAAATCAATTTTATTGATCCCGATTTCCATCGCCCAGCGAATGAGATTGGGCGCATCCTTGATTGTCAATGCAGTCAACGTTGGGTACAACGATACGGATATCCGATTGGGATCACGGCGTTGCAACAATGCGCGAATGCCTTTGTCAACTTGATCCCACTTCGCATTTGTTCTAGCGTACTCGAAAATGGACTCGGTAGCATCAATAGAAATTGACACGTCGCCTCGCACCTTCAAAAGATTACGAAGTTTTCGGCCAACAAATTGGGTGCCGTTCGTTTGCAGCCTTAGGTAGATTCCATAATCCGCAATGATGGTAAACATTTCCGCAATCTGCGGATGCAACAGCGGTTCACCACGACTATTAAACTCGACGGTTGTCAACAACGGGAACAGCGTTTCTGCAACGCGTTCGAAAATATGAAAATCCATATGCCGACGGTTGACCGGCTGCAACATATTTTGCGAGCCACATATACCGCATTGCAGATTACAGATATCAGATATACCCATGTTTGCGTACAACGGAGCTGCCACCCGGTCTCCGCCACGCTTCATAAAATAGCGAAAACGTGAATGACTTTCCCAGCCTCGCGTCTGCAATCGCCTCCAGTTGTTGGCATACGACATCGGTTGATTCACCAACGTGTATGATCGGCCGTTCGATCGAGGATCGCTGTTATCCGAAGCAGAAAAATAGATTGAGAGTAAATTGTTTTCAGGAGAATTGAATGGGCTGTATCGTCCCAATCCCCATTTGCGGATGGCATCGTGGCTTGACACGATCGGCCCCAACATTTGGCCGTTTTCGAGAAGCGCATAATCCGTATTGCCAAACGGCAGTTCATCTTTGGTAAACAACGTGGGCGGGACGTCTAAGACATAGGCGTGCCCACCATCAATTCGGAACATTGAGGTGTCTAAATGGTGGCTCTTGAAGGGGACTTCAGATGTACCAGGCGGAGGGGGAGCCTCAACTTGAATCGGCTGAATCACATTCAACGCGACGGATGGTTTTTCTGTTCCCGATTCCAGTGTGGTCATAATACTCAAGAACCCTTCGCTCACGCCCTTGCGACATTTCGCTGTCATGCGCCCAAGCAACATGACGATTCAAACGACATTTCGCCTAATCATAGCGGCCGGTGAGGTCGCCGGCGTTTACGACGAGCACAATATCCTGTCTTGCATGCCACCGGTGATAGAAGAAATGTACTACAGCGCGTTTCCAAAAAACGGCTTCAGTCGATGAAAAAGCGAATACCCAAAGCCCAAGATTCCTAGGCTCGCGATGGGTAACACCACCCAAGCGGCCGGGTGTGCAATGTACCCATGAAAGGCTATATCACGGAACGGCCACACGAGGTACGACACCGGATTGGCATACATTACGAAGGTGAACCAGGTCTGCACCGTCGGATTCTCGCTCGGCAGTTTGAAGACCGAAAACAAGATTGGCGACAAATAGAACCCGATTAAGACCAGCACAGTCGTCACTTCCCGTAGATCACGAACGAAAACGCCGATCGATGCAACAAGATAGGTAATCCCTACGAGTAAACAGACTTGAAAAAACAGTACGACAGGCCACAACAGCCACATCCATGACAGTTCGTGAAACACGATCGCGGTATAGCCAATGAGGAAGATGGAGCCAATCAGTTGAGGCAATAAGTGAGCGAGAACAAGTTTTACGGGTAAGACTTCCAAAGGGAAGACAACTTGTTTCGCCAAATACGATTGCCCGGAGACAGCTGAACACCCCCCTACTAGAACCGCTGCAAGAGCCATCCAAGGCAAGTACGCGCTAATCATGTGGATGGAGAAATCCAATCCCAAGGGATTCAATTCCGGGCCAGGCACCGTGCCTCGGAAAATGATTGCAAATACGGCCACCAAGACAGCCATCTGTATTAAAGGATGGGCGATGGACCAGATTCTCCCGAGATAGGACCCCGCAAACGCATCTGTAATCTCTCGCTTGGCAAGGAAAAAAATCAACCGCCAATGCTTCCGAACCATTTGATATATAGAGAGATACGCCCCAACAACCGGCCCGAATGTGGACGGTTTTGGCATCAGGGAAGCCTCAGGGCGATCCGCGTCAATGGTTGGAGTCGATTGGGTCACTTCATTACCTGATTCGATGGGTATGCCGGGTCAACGGGATGGCACTGACATTGAGATGGGCACGTGATCACCGACATCAATCGGGCGGGATGTGCATCAGACTAGTCAAGAACACCACATAGCATAGTAGTCCGTGGGTAAACTGAAGCGATGGAGCTCCCTTTGAATTCCTGAATTGAAATAGAAGTTGGATTCGGACATTTTCCCAGAAAACCAACCAATTGTCCTCTCCGAATTTCACCCATCTAGCGACGAGCAATCTGTCCGATACAATGGGCTCAATATGCTGCGTGGCGAATACCCGCGGGAGGCCGATCGTCCGCAGCAATGAGGTTCTTGAGGCTTTCGTACTTCTTTTATGGATGGTGGTGTCCGCGCATGCTGGTGAATATGGCAATCATCTACGGTGCCTGCGTTGCGGGTGCAATTGGATTGGCAATTGCCCTTCCCAAGCGGGGGTCACGATTGGCTCTCTTGGGTTCCATCATTGCAGGCGCAGCCTTGGGGGCTGCCTTCATTGCACTCTTGCCCCAGCAGGCAGATGCCCATGCATCGTCAACCACTGCTGCAGCCGACCGACCCGGCATCCTCTTTTATATCCTGGCGTTTATCGCTGCGGGTGGTGCGATCCGCATGATAACTCATGCCCGGCCACTCTACGCAGCGCTGTATTTCATCTTGGTGATCATTGCATCGGCCGGCCTCTTTTTGCTGCTCAGTGCAGAATTCATGGCTTTTGCTTTGATTATTGTGTATGCGGGCGCGATCTTGATAACGTACCTGTTTGTCATTATGCTCGCGCAAGAAACGCCGGACGAAAGTGATTGGCAGAAACTGGCGGACTACGACATGCAGTCGCATGAGCCTATCGCTGCAGTCCTGGCGGGCTTTATCCTACTTGCAGCTTTGCTAGGTGTTGCGTACCAAGGCATTGAGTCTGGTGCACCCCCGTTCGGCGCAGTTGCCAACAACCACGGACATGATGATGCGTCGCAGACTATTCTTGCAGATCCTGGCCGAGCAGAGTTGGCATTGATGCCCGCCAAAGTCGAGCGTGCACTCGCGGATGCAGATTTGCTTCCAGCAGATGCCACGGTCCAGGGCGTCGATTCGATTGCAGGCATCGCGACCGTCATACTGCCCACCGGTGAAATCCAGCACATCGATATCCCGGATGACCTTCGAGCCAGCAATGTCGAATCGATTGGTCTTTCAATGTTTAACGATTTCCCGGTCAGCTTAGAGTTGGCGGGTGTGATTTTGTTTATGGCAATGCTCGGCGCGGTCGTATTAGCGAGAAAGCCTTCGGTAGCCAACAGCGCCTGAACAATTACGGTCACTCTGAAAAAGTGTCATTGCTAATGTAGCCTGACTGTAGCGAAAGATTGAACACAGCCTCGATCAGCGGATCAAACCACGATGGAACCGATTTCTCTCATCACGTTGAATCACTACTTGCTCCTCAGTGGCGTCCTGTTCACATTGGGGTTGATCGGATTTTTGGCTCGTCGCAATTTGATTATCATGTTCTTGTGCACTGAACTCATGTTCCAAGGTGCAGGGCTTGCGATGATCGCATTTGGCGCGTACCACTTGAACCCGCAAGGCCAAGTCTTTCTCGTCTTTATTCTCACTGTTGCAGCCGCAGAAGCCGCCCTTGCGCTGGCATTGGTGGTTGCGTTGTATCGCCGCAAACCTACGCTTGATGCAGACGCCTGGTCCGAACTCGAGGGATGACCTTTCAATATGTCAATCATTGCGCACATCTCGGAATTGACGATCGCCGGCCCTGTGTTCTTGGCGCAACATGGTGGTGAAGTCGCAGCCAGCCATGCCTCGGACGTGGTTGACCTAACCGGCATGGTCGCATGGGCGGCAAAGCTCATTCCTGTATTACCATTGCTATCCGCAATCGTGTGTATGTATTACGCTTTGGGTAGTTATTCATATAATCCCAAGCGCAGTCGCTTGCCCGGATACATTTGCGCAGCCTCATTATTTGGTTCGTTTTTATGTGCAGTGGTCTTGCTCTTCTCGATTTGGCATGGATCTGCCCATGTCGAAGCATTCAGTTGGATTCACATTGGCGACATTCACGCAGATTTTGCGTACTTTCTCGATCCACTCACGCTCATTATGCTCATGGTTGTGCTTGGCGTCTCTACATTAGTCGCCATCTACGCATCTGAATATATGGCGGGTGATGACGGGTACGCCCGATTCTTTGCATTCGTCAGTTTGTTCGTTGTGGCGATGACGCTTCTTGTCTTGGCGGACAATCTCATCCTGCTCTATCTCGGGTGGGAAGGCGTGGGCTTGTGTTCGTACCTGTTGATCGGGTTCTACTACAAAAAACCAAGTGCCGTCGCAGCAGCCAAGAAAGCATTTATTGTAAATCGCATCGGTGATCTCGGGTTCGCTTTGGGCATCATGCTCACCTATGTCGAATTCGGCACGGTTGAATTCGGCCCGCTCTTTGCTGCATTGAGTGCTGAGAATCTTGAGACCGTTTCTGCATCTGTTGAAGTCATACCGTTTCTTCTAATGCTTGGTGCCTTTGGCAAGAGTGCGCAATTACCGTTGTACGTTTGGCTCCCCGATGCGATGGAAGGCCCAACGCCTGTCTCCGCATTGATTCACGCTGCAACGATGGTAACTGCTGGCGTGTACATGATCGCTCGCTTGTTGCCTCTTTTCGCTTTGAGCGCATATGCATTGCCAACCGTCGCATGGGTCGGCGGGTTGACCGCATTGTTTGCAGCCACCATCGGCATGGCACAGTACGACATGAAACGCATCTTTGCGTATTCGACCGTTTCACAGCTTGGCTATATGTTCCTTGGCTTGGGCGTACTTGCATCCACTGGTGCAGTGTTTCACCTATTCACTCATGCGTTCTTCAAAGCGTTGTTATTCCTTGGTTCCGGTGCAGTCATGCACGGATTCGCAGGTCAACTTGATATTCGCAAACTCTCCGGCCTCCGCAAGACACCGGGTTGGTCCATCGTCGCGTGGACAATGTGTATCGGTTGTCTCGCGCTTGCGGGCGTCTTCCCGTTTGCAGGATTCTGGTCCAAAGATGTGATTCTCGCCCAAACTTTTGTAACCCAAGGCCCCGGGTATATGGCCTTGGGCATCATCGGATTGTTCACCGCTTTTCTTACTGCCTACTACACCTTCCGAGTTTTCTTCCGTGTGTTTGTTGGTCCTGAATTCTTTGAAGGCGGCGATGATCATCACGGTGCTGTTGCAGGGAACGATCACGATCACTTCCATCCTCATGCTCCAGGCCCCGCTATCAACTTCGTTTTGATTATCCTCGCCATCGGTGCATTTGGAGTTGGACTCTTTGGTGTGTTTGGTGGTGATGACCACGGCGTGTTTGGCGGATTGATGCACAATTCGTCCGCGGCGGCCGCCCAAGTACCATTGGCCCTTTCACTACCCGCTCATCATGCAGACGTCACTTTTTGGAATGATCCGCACAAATGGATGTTGCTCGCTTCGACCATCACCGGCTTATGCGGCATCGCCCTTGCGTGGTATTTCCATTATGCAAACCGCACCGCAGCAGATCGATTGAGACTCCGAGTCGCACCCATTGCCCGTGTCCTCGAAAACAAATGGTACATCGATGAAGGTTACGACCTCATGATCCGCAAACCGTTGCGCATCATCGCCTACGTCTTTTATGGCTTGGGGGATACCTTGATTATCAACGGAATCGTCGGCCTCGGCGGATTGATCCCGCGACTCATCGGGTACGCTTTCAAGCCTTTGCAGCAAGGATATCTCCAGCAATATGCATTGGGGATGGCGTCAGGGACCGCCGCGATTATCGCCCTTATCTGGTGGCTGGTCTAACGATCAACTCCCAGTTTTGTTTGATTGAATCAGTTTGAATGTCACACCACGAATTAGTCAGCTGATGTTGTACCACACGTGTGATCGCAATACCACCACTGCATGAGATAACGATGACGCTACTCATTTTGTTACTACTCCCGATGCTCTTTGTTCTCCTTATATGCATGAGACCTGCGCAAGAAGCACGGTCAATCGCATTCGCGGGAACGATGCTCACGCTCCTTTGGGGATTCAGAATCCTCATGGGATTTGATTTTGCGCATACTGAGATCTTTCAATTTGAAGCCAACTGGAATTGGATACCCGCACTTGGACTCAACTTCTCCCTGGGAATCGACAGCGTTTCACTCATGTTGATCGCCCTCACGGTTTTCCTGTTGCCACTCACCGTCCTTGGATCATTCTCCGCAATACAACATCGCCGCAAAGAGTTTTACGTTTGGTTACTTGTATTGCAAAGCGCAATGCTCGGCGTGTTCATGGCTCGAGACCTTATCCTCTTCTACACCTGTTTCGAATTTACGCTCATCCCGATGTATTTCTTGATCGCGGTGTATGGCTCAACCAATCGCGCCAAAGCGTCCATCGTATTTTTCCTCTATACATTTACCGGCTCGATCATCACCTTGGCGGGATTGATTTACCTTGCATGGTTCCACGCTTCGCTGCACAGCGGACTGTGGACATTTGACATTGCTGCTCTCACCACAACCGCAACACAAATGAGTGGCGAACAACAAGCATGGATGCTCCTCGCTTTATGCTGCGGACTCGCGGTGAAAGTCCCACTCTTCCCCGTGCATACTTGGCTTCCCCTTGCTCATACCGAGGCACCGACGGCCGGCTCTGTCTTGCTTGCAGCTGTCTTACTCAAATTAGGCACGTACGGACTTTACCGATTCGTCTTACCCATGTGCCCGCAAGCGCTCGTCGAATATGCTCCACTGATTGCCGTACTTTCGATCATCGGAATCCTGTACACCGCACTCATATGCTGGGTACAAGACGACATCAAAAAACTCATCGCCTACTCGTCCGTAAGCCACCTCGGCTTTTGCGTGCTTGGCTTGGTCGCACTCAACGAGATCGGCATTAGCGGTTCGATCGCCTACATGATAAATCATGGCCTCTCCACTGGCGCACTCTTCCTCTGTATTGGCATGATCTACGAACGCTACCACACCCGCGCCATTGATGACTACTCTGGCCTTGCGCGACGCATGCCTATCTGGGCGACGTTTATGTTGTTCTTCATCATGGCGAGTGTCGGCCTTCCCGGGCTAAATGGTTTCGTCGGCGAGTTCCTCTCTCTCATCGGAGCCTTCGTATCCGGGCAAACCGTCAACGGTCACCACTACGGCGGTACACTTGGCCCGTGGTATGCTGCGATTGCAGGCTTCGGCATGATTCTCGCAGCGATCTACTTGCTGTATCTCGCCGGTCGCATCGTCTGGGGGCCGGTGAAATTACCCGTCATGCACTTGGATGAAATGCGGGCCAACACACACGGATCATCGTCGCATGGACCGAAATTACCTCGTGATCTCAACAGTCGCGAAATCCTTGTCCTCACTCCGATCGCCATCATGTGCATCGTGTTAGGCCTCAAGCCCGGCTTGCTCCTCGATCCGATTGATGCACCCGTTCGCAAAATCACGCAAACTATTCAAATGAATCAACACGGCGCACCCCAACACGCGCTCTTGCAAACGACGACCAACAAATTCAATGCCGATGATGATGACAACACTATTGAGGAAAACGATCACCAATGATTGACAAAATCGTCTACCTCATCCCCGAACTTGTCCTCTTCCTCACCGTCTGCATTGTCATGCTGCTCGGCACCTCACGCAGTAGCCACACTCGAGGCGCGTGCCAAATCGTCACCGCGATTGGCCTCTTCTTTGCATTTGTTGCATCAGGACTTTCACCCGCCATTGACGAATCGCTCATTCCCGGCATGGCACCATTGGTTCGCTGTATGGTGTGCGCGGTCGGCCTTCTGCTCGTCTTTGGCACCGGCTCGATCGATGCAAAATACGAACGGGAAATCGAAGACGGCTCACGCACATTCGATGCGCTCGACACCGCGCGCGGCGAATATTACGCTTTCTTTATGCTGTCCATCATCGGTGTCATGCTCTGTACCGTCGCCACCGATCTCATCTGGCTTTTCCTTGCCCTTGAGCTTACCAGCTTGCCCACCTATATCATGGTCGCAACCAGCCGAGGCAAATGTACCGCCCACGAAGCCGCCATCAAATACTTCTACCTCGGTGCAGTCGCCGCAGCGTTCTTCCTGTATGGATTTGCCATGCTGTACGGCGCAACCGGTTCCTTGCACCTCGTCGAAATTCGTGAAGCATTCGTCAGCCAAACCGCTGCTACCGGCTCCATAAATATGCTCGGCGTGCTCGGACTCGTCCTTGCACTCGTCGGCGTCTTCTTCAAAATCGCAGCCTTCCCCATGTATTTTTATACCGCAGATGTGTACGACGGGGCAGCAGCGCATATGAGCGCCTTCCTCGCATTTGTCCCCAAGACCGCAGGCTTTGTCGTCATCATGCTCCTCTTGAGTCTCGTCTATGGCCTAGCCGGATCAACGGGTTCGTCAGTGACTCCCGCCAACGACGCATGGCCCGCCGTGATTCACGCCATCCTCTGGATCGTCGCCGTTCTCACCATGACCATCGGCAATACTCTTGCTATTCTGCAAACTCGCACCAAACGGGTGCTCGCTTATTCATCTATCGCCCATAGCGGATACATGCTCATCGGCATCATCGCTGGCCCCCACGCCGGCGGCGGGAGTGGATTATCAAACAATGGGTTCGCTGCGGTCCTTTTCTACCTCTTATGCTACGGCGTCATGAACGTCGGCACATTCCTCGTCCTCGGTTGCTTTACCAAATCAAGTGCAGACGGCGACAACGAACTCGAAACATTCGATGACCTGCGCGGCATCGCTCGCCAACACCCGTGGCTCAGTGGTGTGCTCGCGATCTGTTCGCTTTCATTGCTTGGCTTGCCCCCGCTGCTCGGATTTTTTGGAAAAATTTATCTCTTCCAAGCAGGCATCTCTGCGGGCGAAATTGTCCTCGTTGTCATCGCTGGCTTGAATAGCGCAATCAGCGCATGGTACTACCTCAGACTCGCCGGCCTCCCTTGGTTAGCCAACCCCACCTCCGACACTGCTCAACTAGAACTATCGCCGTACCTCGGCCGACGATTTGCGGCTCTCCTTTCCGCGGCCGGCGTCATCGGCTTACTCTTTGTCGCATCACCACTCATGCACGCCACCAACCGCGCCATTCAACTCAGCCCCGACAAGCCTGCTGCTGCACATCATGCAGATGCCGCCGCCGATGTTGTCAATGACAACAAGAATGATCATCTCGATCAACAACAACCGCAATCGTCGCACGAAGGCTAATCAACTCCATGCAATCCCCTCGACGCATGGCTATCGCGTACGATTTTGACGGCACGTTGTCGCCCGGCAATATGCAAGATTACGATTTCATTCCCGAATTGGGCATGACCCCCGACGAGTTCTGGGCAGAAAATCGCAACCACGCCAAAGAACATGACATGGATGAGATCCTTTCGTATATGGAGCTCATGATCACGCGAGGCCAATTGCGCAATGTCTCATTCAACCGCCAACGCTTCGTCGACCTCGGCAGCAAGATAGAGTTGTTCCCCGGCATTATCACATGGTTTGACCGCATGAACGTCTTTGCCGCCAAACACAATCTACAGCTCGAACATTACATCATCTCATCAGGCTTGCGCGAAATGATCGCGGGCACACCTATCGCCCATCATTTCAAATACATCTTTGCATCCGGCTTTCGGTACGACCAACACGATGTCGCCACCTGGCCTGCCTTGGCGGTCAACTACACCACGAAAACCCAATATTTGTTTCGCATCAACAAAGGCATTGAAAATTCATATGACAACCAGCGGATCAACCAATACATCCCTGAGAAAGATCGCCCGATCCCATTTCGTAATATGATCTTTCTTGGCGACGGCGAAACCGATGTCCCCAGCATGAAAATGATTTCGTATCAAGGGGGGCACGCCATCGCAGTCTACCCGCCCAACAAACCGGACGGCATCGCCAAAGCCCAGCGATTACTTCAGGAAAAGCGTGCAGATTTTGCCTTCGAAGCAAACTATGAGAATGGCTCAACATTATCCAACGCCATCCAATCTCTCATCCAAAAAATCGCCATCGAAAACCAACTCATCGACGGGCAATAGAAGCCCTCGACTTCGATTGCCTGTGCAGAAGATCACAGAAATGCCTCCGGGTCAATCTCGTCAATCTCGATCTCACCTCGCCCACCCTCTTCGTTAGTTTGATCAATCGGCGTGGATGGCGGGTTCGCAGAGTTAATTTCTGAACTGGTCTCATCATCGTCAGAGGCATCACGATCAACCGCTGCCTCGACGAGAAAATCTGCAGGCAAGTCATCCGGATTCAACCCGAAGTATCGCAACCACCAACGCAACGGATCTGCTTCTGCAATCGCATCACGCACCGGGTCGGTCGGCTCCACGACCTGAGGCACCTCGGGTGATGCGGGAACATGTTGGCCATCAATGGTGGGGTGATTCGGATCAAGGTTTAGATAGTCGAGCCACCAACGGACAGACTCGCCGTGAAGTCTGGCTCCGGTGTCTGCAAAGGCAGGGCGACGATGCGAGCCATACTGCTGATGCAGATGATCAAGATTGGATCGAAAATCATCGCTGAGGCGTTGGAGAAAGTCCTCGCTGGGCATGACCCGGACTTGGCGTTTGCGGACGACGCGGCCTAGCCTGCGGTCAGATGTCACCACGGTCAATCGCCTCGGGGCGGAATGTTGGGCGACGAAAATCTCGATCAGCGTATCCGCATCCGTCATCGTGCCGGACCATTGCATTGACATATTGAAGAATTCTGCGGCCTGATCGTCGTCGATATTATTCAAATTGGCGAGTCCGTCACGCCGCATGCGCCGGGGTTCGACGCCATCGCAGATGAGGTGAATCTCCTGATCACGGAATCTGGAGAGGCCGATCACGCCGCGCAATTCGTCAATATCCAGCCCTGAGAGGTCAGGAGGCAGGATTCCAGTGGTGTGGAGGACGTTGAAGGTGTCGACAATCAGGGGCATAGGGCACTCCGCTCTACTATATTAATACCCCCAGATTCTGAAAGCCATCCAGGAATGCGAGATGTAGTGGCGGAGATCACGTGGGGGTTGCCCCGAACATCGGCTGCGGTTTTGCGGGTGAGGCTTGCTTCCTGCCCCGCAGGTGCATTAAATGATGCCCGGTTTGCCCGTTCCAACAGCGTGGCAGAGGGCTGATCCTCATCCAAAGGATGGCGATTGGAGGGTCAAATTGGCCGATAGTAGAATTGAACCATTGCCGGTGTGATGCAGAATCATTCATGGCAATCATAACCACCGAACTGAAAAAGCAGGTAGCAACGATGGCAATCCGGATTAAGGCACGTGGCGGAGAATCGATCGAACGAATGATGCGTCGATTCAAGAAACTCTGTGAAAAAGAGGGACTGACCAAAGATATCAAACGCCGCGCCCATTACGAAAAACCATCCGAGCGCAAGCGCCGCGATGCCCGCAAGAATATGCGTCGGCCGCTCACGCCCACGCGTGGGTAACTGCTGCAGCCTTGTCTGCATATCCGCATTGAAGTGAATAGTTTTAAATGTATCCACCCGAGTCTGTCGCCACCAAGCGTTGGCTGACCAGAGCGGGTGGATTTCTTTTGTCTGTGTTGGGTAACGTACTCTATTCGTAATCCTGATACGAGACCCGCCATGATGATGAGCACAAAAATGACAAAGCAACCCATGACAATTCTGATTGCAACATCCAATCCGCATAAGTTGGATGAGATACGCGCGATCTTTGAGCCGATGTGCATTGATGCGGTGGGGTTGGATACGTTGGATGGTCCGCTGATCGATGAGCCGATCGAAGATGCGGATACGTTTGAAGGGAACGCCTATATCAAGGCTGCGTATTACGCGAACGTGACAGGCCGGGTGTGCCTTGCGGATGATTCGGGTTTGGTAGTGGATGCATTAGATGGTCAGCCGGGCGTGTACAGCGCGCGGTATGCAGGGGTTGGTGATACGCGTGCGGAGCGGGATCAGGCGAACAACGCAAAGTTGTTAGCGGCATTGGCGGAACTGAATCTTCCCATGTCTGAATGCACCGCCCGATTTGTTTGCGCGATGTGTTTAGCCCATCCTACCGGCTCGATCATTGCTCGAACCAAAGGCACGTTTGAGGGCTTGATTACCAATACTCCGGCCGGCTCGAATGGGTTTGGGTATGACCCTCTTTTGTATCTGCCACATGATGATTGCACGAGTGCGGAACTCACGCCGACGGAGAAGAACGCGCGCTCTCATCGCGGGAATGCTTGTCGCGAAATGGCGATGCGGATCGCTGCGCTTGAAGTCGGTAAGCTTCGGGTGTAGGCTGATTCGGTGCACGGGCTATTCCAATTGGGATTTATACGGCTTGTTGATCAGAGCTTAGTATTGCTACTCGTGTAGCTCACGTACACATTCGTCGAGAATGCGTGTGCGTTCGGCCAATCTCCTATTCAATTCTGTTCAGAACTTGCGGGCATCCGCTGCTTACGCCAATGACATGGCGATGAAACCGCAGAGGGCGTGGAGTAAGACGATGGCTGCGATGATCCAACGTGCGCGAATGCGGGAATCGCGACTCTTCATGTGCTTCCTGATTCGATGGATGTAGTAGACGTTCTGAAGTGGGACGCCGAGTATCATGCTGGTGATGAAAATGTTGAAGATATACCATTTCGAAAACATCTCAATTGCGATTAATGGCCCCAGAGCGCAAGGCCCTAGAATGAAACCGGCTGAAACAAAAATGCTATCAATGCCGTCTATCAGCATTGCAATGACCATGTTTACAGTGACACCAAAACTCAGCACAAAGATTACACTATTTAGTATCCAGGTTTTCGATTTGGTTCTGTCAGCTCTCTTTTTGATGGCAACAAATCGAAAATCGATACGAAATCCGCATTCAGGACAACAATCGCACTCTAGGCCTTGGAAGGAGTACTTGCATCGTTGGCATCGTTCAAATTCTTCTGCTTCAATGTTCGCTTACACTTTGCTGCCTTTTGTGTTCGGTAGACATCGCTAAACTCAATCATTCAATGAATAGTAGCGTTCGTGTACGGCCGTACAGCTAGCCTACTTCACTCCCGTTTTATTACACGTTCGCTGAACACTGGTATCTACGACGTTGGTTTGTAGTCTGCGTCGGCATGCTTGAACCCAGACGTCGCGGCCGCGATATGCGAAGGCATTGTCGTCGGTACAACTCTCTCATTTGTACAACATACGAATGATTCCAACATAGAAATCTTGATCGCCAGCATGTGGCTACCAAAAAAGGGCTGATTGCCGGTTCTGACGCATGATCAGGAAGCGTGAATTGATTTCATGTGAACATGTCCAAATTCTGAAGTTGGAGGAAACGACGAGGAGCGATCTTGATCATATGATTGCTACAGTTGATATCAGTGCGCTCACGATCATTTAGTACGGAGGACTCATCATGGGCATTTGGGATAAATTACGAACTGAACTTATCGACATTATCGACTGGACCGACTCCTCGAGCGACACGATGGTGTATCGCTTTGAGCGCCATGATAATGAGATTAAGAATAATGCAAAGCTGGTGGTGCGTGAAGGGCAGGCAGCGGTCTTCGTGAATGAAGGCAAGATTGCGGATGTGTTTGAGCCGGGCACGTACACACTTTCGACGCAGAACTTGCCGATCTTGGCGACGCTGCTTGGTTGGAAGTATGGATTTGACAGCCCATACAAAGCTGAAGTCTACTTCTGCACGACGCGCCGGTTTACGAATCTGAAGTGGGGCACAAAGAATCCAATCATGCTGCGTGATGCGGAATTCGGGCCGGTCCGACTAAGAGCATTTGGTACGTATGTGATGCGGGTCGATGACCCGGGTGCATTCATCCAACAGATCGTGGGAACGGATGATCGGTTTACATCTGATGAAATCACAGATCAACTGCGCAACATGATTGTGGCGCGGTTTACGGACATTCTGGGCGAGAGTGGAATCCCAGTCTTAGATTTGGCGGGCAATTACGATGAGCTGGGCAAGTTTGTCAGTGATCGAATCGGGAATGAATTCGGCACGTACGGCCTCGAGCTGACCAAAATGTTGGTCGAGAATATTTCGTTGCCACCCGCGGTTGAAGAAGCGTTGGACAAGCGATCGAGCATGGGTGTGATTGGCGATCTTTCAAAGTATCAGCAGTTTCAAACTGCGGAGGCGATTCGCGACGCGGCCAAAAACGAAGGCGGTGGCACGGCGGGCGCCGGTATGGGAATGGGCCTCGGGCTGGCGATGGGCCAACAAATGGCATCCGCAGTAGTCCCACCCACACAACCGGCAGCTGGTTCGACACCACCACCGTTGCCGACTCAGACAGCCTTTCATGTGGCGATAAATGGGAATCAAGAGGGGCCGTTTGCCCTGGATGTGTTGCGGCCGAAAATACTATCGGGTGAGATCACGCGGGAGACACTGGTGTGGAAGCCGGGCATGCCTCAATGGACGGCGGCCGGCCAAGTGCTTGAACTGCAATCGCACTTTACGGCGGTACCCCCACCGTTACCCCCTCAAAGCTAATGGCGGAACACGTTCAACAAGCTGACGCTACGGAGCAAGGAGTCAATCGCTTTCCATGCGGAAAGTGTGGCGCGATGCTTCATTTTGAGCCTGGCACTGAAGGGCTTGAGTGCTCTTATTGCGGTTTTGATAACGGTATCGAGCGCGAAACCGTGGCGATCCGTGAGCTTGATTTTCGGCAGATGCTCAATGATCTTGGGAATCAAGCGGAGACGATTGAAACACTCACGGTTAAGTGCGATGCGTGCGCGGCGGAGATCGAGCAGCCAAAAAATATGACGGCGTTCGCGTGCCCGTATTGTGATTCGAATATCGTGACGAAGGCTAAGAAGTCACGTTTGATTAAGCCCAAATCTTTGTTGCCGTTTCATGTTACTCGAGAAGAGTCGACAGCTTCTTTTGCGAAATGGTTGCGATCGCGCTGGTTCGCGCCGAACGATTTGAAGAAGTACGCGCGCACCGAAGAGAAGCTGCAAGGCATTTACATTCCCTATTGGACTTACGATTGCGACACGACTTCTGATTACACGGGCCAACGGGGTGAAGACTATTGGGTGTCCGTCGGATCGGGAAAGAACAAGCGAATGGAGAGGCGCACCAATTGGTACTTTGCCAGCGGTACCGTGTCGAACCGATTCGACGATGTCTTGGTGTTAGCAAGTAAGTCCATCCCGAGTGAATACACCTACGAGCTGGAGCCTTGGGATTTGCAGAATTTGGTGCCTTATAAGAACGAGTATTTGGCGGGGTTTAAAGCTGAGCGGTATCAAGTCCAATTGGACGACGGCTTTGAGACCGCGGGTGATCTCATGGAGCCGACCATTCGGCTGACGGTAAAAGCGAACATTGGTGGAGATCGGCAGCGCATTCACTCGCTGAATGTTCGGCATCGCAATATCACTTTCAAGCATGTTCTCTTACCCGTGTGGATCAGCGCCTATCGATATCGCAATAAACTGTATCGGATCCTCATCAATGCGCGGACGGGCGAAGTACAGGGTGAGCGTCCTTGGAGCGTGTGGAAAATCCTCTTTGCGACATTGATGGGAACGGCGGCGGCGATTGCAGCAGCGTTGTTCTATGGCGATATCCAAGGGTGAATGAGCAATAGCGAGCGCGCGGATTGGATTATTCGCGATCTTCGGACGCTGCCCGAGAAGCACCGAGTTGGGCATGTGCAGCGCGCACATTGCAATTCCCGTCCGAGAATGCGAATGCACTTATCACTCTTTCTGTTTCTAGTGTGGTTTCAGCAGGGAAACCTAACAAAGCCAATTTCATTTGATATCTTTTGAGCGACATGGCTCAGCGAGGTCGCGATGGCCTGTTGAACGGCTAATGGTCGCGTATGTACAGCAATAGGCCAGGGGTGAAAACCGGTGTCCGAGAACATAGATTTGCTCGTACGTCAGACTACTTGGTTTTATGCATGGGAAGAGAGATTACTGTTCAAGGCCAAAGGCCGAATAATGTCCGACCAGTTGGATTCAAGCATTGCTCCACCCGAATGGAGTCTTACCTTATGACTGATCCAATTGCTATATGGTTGTTCCCAGAAGAAGGCCTTGCGTTTTGGTCGCTGTCTTGCGATGAGAATCCCAAGATTCGCAATTACGAAGCGTACCTATTGCTACAGAAAGCAGTGATGGATTCAGCGATCGATCGAAACATTCCGGCAGCCATTTCGCAGATGTGCGTTCGTTCGATGTTGTGTGAATTGAATTCGCACGAGCTTTCTAATACGGCAGCCAATCGCAAACAAGTGATCTAGGACACGGGGCATTACTTTGACCCGAACGTTTTAAGGAGTGCGATAGCGAGCCGTTTAAAATGATGTGGTAGTGGCATTTCATTGCTAAGGGCCACGCAGATCGATTTGGGTTCGAACGAAATCGACGGTGATCGCTGCCCTTGAGTATATGTTACTGTACATCCAGAGCGAGTATTGAATAGTCAGTCCAATTGGCGATCGGTTGGTTGAAGATGTACTCGCCCTAGGCAAGATCAATAGCAATCAGCAAACTATCCCTTGGCCGCATAATTTAGTTTGAACTGTGCCAGATTAATGCAAAAAAGCCCGCTCATCCTGGTGGGGCACGAGCGGGCGGGGGTTAAAGGCGAATTAAAATCAATCGATCCTTCTGAGCATGCAATCCAATGATCGAACAACTGTATTGACCGATGGATTGCCTGCGAATTGCAATGAAAAAATCAAACTGATGGCCATATAGATGATGATGAGAACGATGGCAATTGGACATCCAACGAAACGCGTATGTCTAATTGCTTGTTCAAGGGTTCCGCTGAACGTGTATTGAAAAGTACACGGGGTGGTGGCAATGTTGAATCCTTTCAACGTAGCCGACTGATACAGCAGCATCCTTGCGTGCGTATCAGCGGTGTGTCTGTCCTATGTGTCAGAGTGAACTTCCTTGTTCGGCTAACAAATGAAACAGACGGCGTGAACCAGTATTACAGCGGCGAAGCATGTAAGTCTCGGAAACACCGTTGATCCGATCAAGGCCCCTGGTGGGGTGGCCTTTTTTGAGAACAAAGCGCACAGCATTTTCAGAACATCTTGAGGGTGACGGGCAAAGGTCTATGTACAACAAATAGAACGAAAAAGGACGATTCGATGGTGGCGTTTTCCTTAGAAGCGGCCACCTCATGGACCTTTACTTGTTGCCTCAAACTGAAATTGAATCGCTCGCACGTTGGCCGACCTTGGCGTAGGTGGAGTGATTCTGCATGATGCGTGGATCAACGGCCCGCGAGTCCTTTCGCGGCCGAAACAATTTTCTAGATAGCTTAACTCGATTCGATTCGACACACTCTGAATTGCACCTCACGGGCGGCGTATCCGTACGCCAAGCGATTGGTACACATTCAATTTGCCGATCATCTATCGGGTAATCAGTTGACTCTTCACTTTTCAAAGAGCGGGTCTTTGTGTTGCACAAAGACTCGAAACTTAGTAATCGACGGCTGGTCGTTTCCGACATCGCAATGCTCAGCCGTCGGCCCAAGGAGGGCGACGGATCTTCTCCCACTTCTCATGACGATTGGTTCCCCCCTCAGGAGAACGCATCGCAATTTACGATCTGCATTCGTAATCTCATTAGCATTACACCCCATCGGGATGATTGTTCATAGTCATACGCTCGGCTGACCGCCTGCAGTGAGTCCGTCCGCCTATCTTTCTCCCTCCGCCCCATTCCTCCTCCTCCGCGCAAAGCGCTGGAAGATTTCTGCTTGCTGATCGAGTCGTTCATCCATCTCGGAGGCCCACTGTTCGCGGTCTCGTATTTCGAAATGGTCACGAACGCCGATCAACGTGATTTTCTTCACTTCCTTCATACCTGCCCGTATTCGATGCTTCTCAGGCAGCTTGACGCGGCCGGCGGAGTCAATATCAAGTCGAGTAGCGGCGGGAAAGACGACATGGTTGAACTCATCAACGGTCTCGTCATTTACAAGGCTATCTTCGATATGCTCAACCAATTTGCGAAACACCCTCTCGGGATACAAGCACAAGGTCCGATGAGGACCAATGATCAACATGAACGCCTGCGGATTGGCGGGCCCATTTTGCTGGTCAGTCGTACCGGCCAACATCAAGGCTCGAACATCCGGAGGAATGGCCATGCGTCCCTTGGCGTCGATCGTGTAGTCATATTCGCCGGTCAATAGCACAAGGAATCACTCCGCACTTCGTATGGAATCCATGATACACATATCGCCCCACAACTCAACACAATCCCCCCGATCTTGATGAGATTGGCATTATTTCTTGTTGGGTCCCCCCCGCCGACCTGAGCAGCGAGTCGTAGTATCAAAATCGAATTGATCATCTATCAAACGAAATGATCACTCTCTACCGCGCATAAGTTTCCCGCAGGCAATGGCTTGCGGGAAAGAAGATTCGGCTGACTAAGTTGTCCTA
>PJEL010000786.1_pt1 | contig 35719 bp, 28 predicted proteins | sample 1853271 | NCBI WGS metagenome assembly PJEL01 (sample SAMN08108733, study PRJNA415343) | Invertebrate metagenome, whole genome shotgun sequencing project. | host: Globobulimina | place: Sweden: Gullmar Fjord | collected 2015-08
GGTTCAGACGCCCACAAGGCTGCAGTTACTGGCGACACAGTCGGTGACCCGTACAAAGACACGGCAGGCCCGGCGATCAACCCGATGATCAAGGTCATCAACATCGTAGCATTGCTTATAGTTCCACTGATTTAGTTTTCGGTTGAATGAAGTCTTAAATGAAAGGGCTGTCCAATGGGACAGCCCTTTTTGTTTTTAAAAATCTGAAGTAAAGAAGCCTGCGTATTCTGAAATTATTGAGTTATCCGCCTGTCATATTCGTTGAACCATGACCTGTCATTTTCATACTTGTACTGAACCAAAATATCAAACAGAATGGGGCATCTTGTGAATTGACTTCTAATCCTCTGTTTGTGTTTTTCGTCTTTCCATGAACTGATTCTTGATAAATCAACGGGTCTTACCTTGTTAAGAGCGCGTGTAAGATTTTCCGGAATTGATTTCAAATGGAAATTGTCAAATGAGTCACTATACGAAAATTCAAATTCCTGTCCCAAGTGATTCTGCAGTTTGTCCGGACTTGTTATTAATTCTTCATACTTGAGGATGACTACCTTTAAACTCGTATTGTTCATTGTGTTGACTATTGCATTATGGATCGCAATGATTCCCGGATTTGAATAGACAGGCTCTCCATCTGGCGGAACAAAATACTGATTGTCATAGCCAATGAAATAATCATTCGGCACTGACTTGTGAAGTGATGTTATTATTCCCCTTATGTCTCTTATCATGACGATTACGGATATTTCTTTATTTCTGCTGTTTGCTTGTTGAATTTCCTTAAGTGAAAAGATATCAAGCGGCCTTTTTGAGATAAAATTGCCTTCAAGTCCAAGGCATTTCACAGCTGACATTTCCCGGTCAAGAAGTGAATAGTTTTCAATTGAGCCCCTAAGCATGTTGTACAGCAAAGTAGTTCCGCTTCTTGAAAAACCGGATATTATGATATGTTTTTCTGTAGACATTTTGTAAGGGATAGTCTATTGAATAAAGGAAAAAAATTCAATCGCTTTCACACATCTACTCATTTATTATATAATTCTATATCTATGGAAATTGAAGCAAAAGAGCTGAAAAAGAGTGGTGCATGGTTGCTCTTCTCATTTAAAGGAAGAATCAGTCGAAAACCTTTCTGGATATTTAATTTATTTATTTTTCTGGCCGGTATATTATTTGCCATATTTACCGAACCAGCTGAAAATATAAATGAAATCACGAAATCCCAGTTTTTGTTTATGCTTTGGATGCTCTGGCCCAGCATGGCAGTACAGGCTAAAAGATGGCATGACCGGAACAAGTCGGCGTTATGGTTATTGATTAACTTTATCCCGATCGCCGGCCCGTTATGGTCCTTGATCGAAAACGGATTTTTACCAGGCACCCCAGGCACAAACAAATTCGGCCCTGATCCAATGGAAACAAAGGAAGAATCGTAGGGGCAGGCCCCTGTGCCTGCCCTTGCTCGATATGCCCGGGACAGGGAACCCATGCATATTTACAAACCGCGCCGATATGATCTATATTATTAAAAGACAATGAAACACTATCTCGCAATACTCTTTATCGTCGTAACCCTCCTTTCATCAGACATAATGGCATATTCAGACAATCTACTTGTCTCCAGTATCCAGGCCGATTACATCCTTGTAGAAAAGTCTGCCAGGCGTTTGACCCTCTTTACCCGTGGCAGGGAGCTAAGAAAGTATAAAATAGCACTTGGCAGGGAACCTGTCGGACCTAAAATAAAAAGGGGGGATAATAAGACACCTGAAGGTATTTACTTTATAGACGCGCGCAATCCAGAGAGCCAATACCATCTCTCCCTGCATATATCATATCCTGACAAGTATGACCTAATTAATGCCGAGGTTCTTGGTGTTCATCCCGGAGGTAGTATCATGATCCACGGTGCAGGAGAAAAGCATGCCTGGCAAGGCAAATTTCATACAGCCTTTGACTGGACAGAAGGCTGTATTGCTGTCATGAATGAGGAAATCGAAGAAATCTGGCAGCTGGTGCCTGACGGTACGATGATTAAGATAATTCCTTAAACAAGGGCGGCCCTACCTTGAGATCACTAATTAAATCCTCAAAGCATACTTCGATATAAATATCCCCTGCGTCACTTTTGTTTGGTACGACAATTGTTTCTCCGCTTGTCTTATGGGATATTTGATGTTTTTTTCCAGTAATAGTAGATGGTATGGATGATTCGAACTTATATCCCTCAACAGACAACTTCATTCTGCCGCCTCCTGAAACCATATTTGTAATTTCTCCTACCATATCTACTATTTCTTCATCGATTTTAGTTTTTTCCTCGCCAAAAATCTTTTTTGCAATATCCAGAATAGCTGGTTCACTAAAAGAGATTACCAGCGATCCTATAGCCTGTGAACCGGTAAAACCAATAATACCTGATACATCTCCAAATGACCCGTTTGAATTTTCTTTTTTAATGAATGGTTCCCCACTTGTTATCTTGGTTTGGGCCATTGTTGATAATACGTTTACAAGAGCTTCAATGAAAGGATACATGAATTTTATTTGCATAATGCTACTCCTTTGTAAATGCAATTTTACTTGTTAAGCATTATATCGTTCATATCGATTAAAAACTTAAACTGTTTATATATTGGAAGCCATTAATTACTTTTATAACTTTTGAAGGGGGGGCGCTCTTTCGGACTGGAGCTGCTAATAGGTATTTTATTACCCTTAAATCTCTTTCTCAAAAAGATTGCAGCAGCTGTCAGAAATGTAATGAATATACCGAGTGAAAGGTTCGGAAAAACCACGAACATAACGAGTGGAATGAGAAGGCCCCTTGTGATTAATTTCATGGAATCCCTGTCCCTGATGAAGTCTGCTATTGGTGGCGAGTGTTTGTAATAAAAATTCACGAATGCTTTGCCGAATGTATTTGTGAGAAGATGCCGGTCTCTGAATCTGGAAAGGTCTTTGACATATGGATGCATTTTACTTCCGTACGCAGCTGTTGCAATAAAGCACCCTCCCCCGCTCTTATTGGCAGTATTGGCGGGCTCGTCACTTACACTGCTGCCTGAATTGCCGGCCATAGAGGTTTTATTCTGAAGAGCGTTGTAGGCGTTTACCCTTCCGTCTGAAGAGACTTTCCCGGCTAATGAATCCTTCGGGTCAGCAGAGGATAGTATCGCATTGATGATTTCAAGATTTGTCAGTTCGGGTTTGAAAGCCTTTAACAGTCCGGCAACGCCTGCTACATGCGGCGCTGCAGCTGATGTCCCGCTGATGTTTCTATAACTATAATCGTCTATGTATATAGGAGTTCTTTTGAGTTCGATATTGTCGAGATATACACCGTCGTCAGAATTGGAATAGTCGGAACTGAGTCCGAAGCCGAAATAAAAAGTGTCAAGAATTTCAGCTGTGTCTGTAAATGAGGTTGATGAATCTGAAATAAATATCCCGTCTGTTGTTCCTGTCCTGTAATCAATCCAGTCCCAGTTAATACCATCTTCGGAGTAATTGATGTCCAGGTAATCGTAATTGTTTTCAAGGTCACCCTTCCATTTGAAAGTCAGGGTATAGATATTGTCTTTTACTGAAGTTATCGGAGTCATGTATCCGGCCCAGGAAGCGGTATTGTCCGCGTAGTTGCCGCCCGGGCTGTCTTCAAGCGAGTTGGTGGCTTCATATCCCGTTCCATTAGTAATGGTCCATGTGGAGTTTGTACCTCCCCTGTTCCACCCTGAAAGCGGTAGTTCGCCGAAATCGGCATCGAAGTCTTCTCCATTGAAAACCGTAATGGAATTGCCGTAACTGAAGACTGGAACAGTGCTGTATATGCTTACACCCGGCGCTCCTATATCTACTGTTTCAGCACCGTAGTTGGAAAAATATGCGAGGTTGTCATTGTTGTCTGTGGCTGCGACAGAGATTATGTTCGGGCTGTCATATCCTGCAGGATAAAAAGGTGTCGCGTCATTGTCAGATCCTATGTTGCCTGCAGCGCAGACTATAACCGCGTCAGACGCGTCTATGGCATCCTTGAGAGACTGGCTGTAATTACTGCCGCCCCAGCTGAGGTTTATCACATGGGCGCCGTTTGCATTTGCATATAGAATCGCTGAGACTGCGTTTGCTACTGTTCCTGAACCACTTAAACCAAAAAATCTCAAAGGCATGATCTTTGCCTGCCACATAATTCCTGTAATCCCTTCATTGTTGTTACCTACCGCAGCGATTATCCCTGATACATGTGATCCATGACCGTTAAAATCAATCGGTTCATTGTCTTTGCCGAGAAAATCCCAGCCATTGCAGTCATCTACATATCCGTTATTGTCATTGTCAATATTGTCAGAGCAATCTGTTTCTCCTGGATTTGTCCATATATTGCCCTGTAGATCAGGATGGTGCAGGGCTATCCCGGAATCAATCACAGCTATGATTATATTGTCCGAGCCGGTTGTCAGATCCCATGCCTCGGGAGCGTCAATGTCAGCATCATCCGAGCCCCCTGTCTGTCCTGTGTTATGAAGCCTCCATATAAGATTGAAATCAATGTCATTTGGAATTGCGTTAAGGCGGATTATATAGTTGGGTTCAGCGTATTCAACATTTGGGTCCTGTTTGTAAAATTCAATGGCTTCTTCCACGCTTACATCTTCATCGAGTTTCAGGTGGTGGAGCCTGCTTTTTCTGGATTGTTTTTTACTGACAGAGTCGAATTTATTATGCGGCCCGTTTATTTCAGCAATCTCCGCAGCACCCTTTAACTTTATAAGTATTTCTCCGGGTACATATTCCGCGTGTGCAACTCCATTTAATATTGGAATATATGAACAGATGACGATAAATCCGGTTAGGAAAAGGTAATAGAGATTTTTCATAAAACTTGAAAAGCGACCTTTATATTCATAGTTATCCTTACATATTTATCGGCAAAATCGTGCTGTTTCTTGAGAAAATAAAAAAGCAAATAGAATACTAAAGTTTTTGTTTTAGCCGTCCGATATGATTAGTAATTGTTATAGCACTTAGATTTAAGTGCGTAATTATAAAAAGATTGTCTGGCGGGGGCGGGTATGGACAGAGGATCCATATACTTTTTTTAAAAACGGTAGGCAATAACCATTGACTTGGGACAGTAAAAGCACAGACGTACAAAGTGATAAGATGCATATATTGAACCTGCAGGGATTAAAGCGTTTATTGCCGGTTTATATCATTGTTACAATTCTTATTGCTCTTGCCATTGAATATACAATTCATGAACTTTTTGCCTTTAAGATAGCTCCGGAATACCACATGGTGGAGGACTTATTCTGGATAGCCTTTACAGGTGGATTGAATCTTCTTCTGATTATAAAGTTATCTTCAAAGCCGTTATCGGAAATAGCTGCTAATAAAAATAATATGATAACGTCACTTATTAGTGGATGCGAGGATGATAAAACGCGCCGTGATCAGTTATTGAAATATTTCAACTCACAAAAGAAACTGGATGAACTTACTAGCGCGCATTTGAATAACATTGTAACTGAAACAGATAGTGCCGCCCAAATGATCATTGGTCAGGCCAGTGATATTGACAATTCGATGTCTGAATTGAATGAAACAATCGCAACATTTAACAAGGAAAGTGATGACCTGGCTGAAATGTCCCAAACGACTATAACAAACAACAAACAGAATATTGATAGTCTGCGCGGCTACGTTGAGAAACGTGTGACCGATTTGTCAGAGGACCAGGAAAGGGCCAGCGATTTGTTAGAAAGCACGGGTACAATGCTTAAACTCATTGATATGATCAGTGATATCGCAGACCGCACTAATCTTCTTGCGCTAAATGCTTCTATAGAGGCTGCCAGGGCAGGGGAGCAAGGAAAGAGTTTTGCAGTAGTTGCCAGTGAGGTGCGCAACCTTTCAACGCAATCCGAAGAGGCGGCGATCCAGATTGGTAAGGCCATTAAGGGTGTAGTGAAGCAGGTTGAAACACAATTTGCAGACAAGTTGACCACGAGTAATATTGAGAATGAAAAAGGTCTCCTTGCCAACCTTGAAAATCAGCTTACGAGTCTTGGAGTCAGCTATGAGCAATTAGATGAATTTAAACAGCAGATTCTAAGTAAGGTCGATTCAATCAGCACAAGTGTGGCAAAAAAGGTAATGGAACTGCTTGCTAACATACAATTCCAGGACATAACCCGTCAGCAGATTGAGCATGTTATTTCTTACCTCGCTGATCTGGACAAATATGTAGACCATATCAGGAAAAGTTACTTTAACAGAGATGGCACCGATTTGGAATCAGGAGACTTTAATATGGATTATCTATTTGATAATTATGTTATGGAAAAACAAAGGAACATTCATAAGGGAATAAACAATTCAGATAATAGTCTGGAGACGGTTACCCCGGACAATAAAAAAGCAGTATCCGATGATGAGGAAATTACTTTTTTCTAAACGTAAATGTAAACATGTTAATAAAATGAAACAAATAGTAAATAGATATAAAGCCACAAAAGTACAGAGGTGGGGAAAAAGAATCCTGCTTCCTTTGCATCTTTGCCACTCTGTGCCTGAAGAATTATACAAAGGAGGGATTTATGGCTAAAACAATAATGACAATTGATGACTCGGCTTCCATACGCCAGGTGGTTGGCATCACTTTGAAAAAGGCAGGGTATGAAGTACTTGAAGCCAATGATGGAAAGGACGCTCTTGGCAAACTGAAAGGGCAGAAGGTCCATCTAATTGTATGTGATGTCAATATGCCTAATATGGATGGGATCACATTTCTTAAGGAAATAAGGCAGGTCCCGGCATATAAATTTACGCCGGTCATCATGCTTACGACCGAGTCTCAGGCAGCTAAAAAAGAGGAAGGAAGGGCCGCGGGTGCAAAGGCCTGGGTAGTGAAACCATTTAAGCCTGAGCAGATGCTGGCTGCTATTGAAAAGCTGGTGATGCCTTGAAGAAGAAATGTCGGGCGTCGAGTGTCGAACAACTAAAGAGACTTTGAGAGGTAAAAGACTATGAATATTAATACAGAAAACAATAACGGAATATACAAGATGCAGATTGAAGGTGAGATGACCATCTTTACTGCGGATGAACTTAAAAGGCAGATGTTTGATGGTTTTGCGGAATGTTCCGGAGTGGAGATGGACCTGTCACAGGTAACGGAAATGGATACATCTGGTTTTCAACTACTGTATCTGGCTAAAAAGGAATCTCTTGACACAGACAGGACATTCCGGATCATTTCGCACAGTCCGGCCGTATTGTCGGTCCTTGAATTGTTCAATATTTCTAAGGAGGATCTTTAAATGTCAGATGACCCCATTATTCAAACATTTATTGTAGAGTGTTCGGAACTGCTCCAGGAAATGGAGGATTCTCTGCTTGAGCTTGAAAACTCTCCTGATGATGAAGACGTTATAAATGCACTCTTTCGTGCAGCGCATACGATAAAAGGCTCATCCGGAATTGTAGGTATCGAGAATGTTGAGCGGTTTACACACAAAGTCGAGAACGTACTTGAGAAGGTCCGTCTGGGTGAGGTAAAGATTACAACCGATTTGATTGAGATTTTCCTCAAGTCCCGCGACCATATTGCAAACCTCGTTGAAATAGCCACAACAGACACATCAGAAGGACCGGAAGTAAAATCAACGGAAGATGAACTCATAAAAAAGCTTGAACCCTACCTGGATAACAATGAGAAACAGGTGGAGGAAACAACTTCTAATAGTGTCGAAGACGGGCCATCAATCGAGGAATCTGATACCGGTCAGTCTAGCGGCAGTACGGTTGAAACGGAAAACTGGCATATATCACTCAGGTTCGGCAGGGATGTCCTTCGAAGTGGTATGGACCCAATATCATTTATTACCTATCTTTCGAGGCTCGGTGAAGTTGTCAGTCTGACCACTCTGACAGATGCCATGCCAGCAGCCGATGATATGGACCCGGAGAGTTGCTATCTTGGGTTTGAGATAGATTTTAAGAGCGAATTTGACAAGCAGACTATTGAAGATGTGTTCGAGTTTGTCCGCGAAGATTGCAAAATTTGTATACTCTCTCCTCACAGCAGAATTGGAGAGTATGTGGAACTCATTAAAAATCTTCCCGAGTCACCATTGCAGTTAGGCGAAATACTGATTGTAGGCGGAGCGCTTACAAGGGCGGAGCTTGAAGAGGCGCTTCGGATGCAGAATCTGGAAAAAGGCCCGGATTCCGCTGAACAGATGGAAGAATCAGGAAGAAAGATCGGGGAGATACTCATTGATGAAGGCATGGTCCGTCCACCTGTAGTGGATGCTGCGCTTGAGAAACAGAAGAAGCAGAAAGAGGCAAAAACTCGTGAATCAAAGACTATCCGTGTTGATATAAATAAATTAGACCAGTTGATAAATCTGGTTGGTGAACTGGTGATCGCGAACGCGAACATAATCCAGCATTCCCAGCGTCTGCAGGACATGAATTTCATTGAGTCAACATCTACTCTGTCGCGCCTGGTTGAGGACATTCGCGACAGGGCGATGCAGGTACGTATGGTCCCTATGGCGGAAGTATTCAGCCGTTACAATCGGGTGGTGCGTGATATAAGCCGCAATCTGAATAAAAAAATTGAACTCGAAATAAGTGGTGGTGAAACAGAGCTGGATAAAAATCTGATCGAAAAAATCAATGATCCTCTTATGCACCTGGTCCGAAATGCAGCCGACCATGGTATTGAAATGCCGGAGGAGCGCACTGCAAAAGGTAAACCCGAAAAAGGCACGGTCCGTCTCAATGCCTTTCAGGACTCAAGTAGCATTGTCATTGAAATCGCCGATGATGGGGGCGGTTTAAACAAGGACATGATCATGAAGAAGGCGATTGAAAGAGGACTTGCTGCTGAAGGAGAGGCACTTTCTGACAAAGAGATATACAGGCTTATCTTCGAACCTGGATTTTCGACTGCTGAAAAAGTCACAAAAGTCTCGGGCCGCGGAGTCGGTATGGATGTTGTGAAGCGAAACATCCAGTCATTGCGAGGGACTGTTGATGTGGAGAGCAGTATGGAGTCAGGAACTGTTGTTAGTATCAGACTTCCATTAACGCTGGCAATTATTGACGGGTTCATGGTTGGTGTGGGTGAATCGACATACATAATTCCTCTTGACATGGTAGTTGAGTGCATAGAGCTTTCAGAGGTGGACCGTCAGGCGTCTGATAAACGTAACTATGTTAATTTGCGGGGCGAAGTGCTGCCGTATATGCGACTCAGAAATCTGTTCGATGAACATGGAGAGACGTCTGAATATGAAAATATTGTAGTAGTACAGTCAGCTGGCCAGAGGATCGGGTTGGTGGTTGATGAGCTTTTTGGGGAAGCACAGGCTGTTATTAAATCCCTCGGAAAAGTATATAAAGATATAGAGGGGATTTCAGGGGCCACGATTCTGGGCGATGGTACAGTTGCCTTGATTATAGATGTACCGAGTCTTGTGCAGTCAGTTATACAGGACAGTACAAAAAAGGAAACGGGAGTTCTCTCATGAAGAAAATAATATTCTGCCTTCCATTTATGAGAAATATTAGAAAGACGTCGAGCGTTGAACATCGTGCATTAAAAAGGAGGCAAAATGAGCACATCAGAAGTAACTGAGGCAACACAGTATTTGACGTTTCATCTTGATGATGAGGTGTTTGCTCTTGATATATCGAAAGTGCGGGAAGTACTTGAGTATTCAACAGTCACAAAGGTGCCGCAGACGCCGGAGTTCATGCTCGGAGTGATTAATCTTCGGGGCAATGTAGTGCCTGTAATAGACATGAGGCTTAAATTCGGGATGTCCGGGGCAGAGAAAACAGTGAATACTTGCGTAATCATAGTAGAGATCAATGTAGACGGTGAGAGTGCTGTGCTGGGAGCGATGGCTGATTCTGTGCAGGAGGTATTTGAGTTGGAACCGGGACAGATAGAGCCGCCGCCGAAGATAGGGACAAGGCTTAGTACGGAGTTCATAAGCGGGATGGGAAAACGTGATGATGAGTTTATTATTATTCTGGATATAGACAGGGTCTTCTCATCCGATGATCTTGCAGCGGTCCAGGATGCCGGAAGTTATAAGACCTCTGGGAAAAAGGTGAAAGAAGATTAGAAAATCAGGCTATTGGTATTCAGCGGTTAGCTACGGTACGGAATCCTCAGCTGAACGCTGATTGCTGATAGCTGAAAAGAAGGTAGGAAATGAAAGATACTCTTTTTGAAAATTTGAATTCAGCTGTAATGTCAGATAAAGATTTCCTTCGTGTCAGCGGGTTTGTACATAATGAACTCGGTATTATGATGCCGCCTACCAAGAGAACAATGCTTGAGTCAAGACTTCAGAAACGTTTGCGGGCTTTGAAGATGAGAACGTTTGAAGAATATTGCGATTATGTTTTCAGTCCGCATGGCATTGAAAACGAACTGGTCCATATGCTGGACCTGGTTACTACAAACAAGACCGATTTTTTTCGCGAACCTTCACACTTTGATTACCTGATTAATACAGCGGTACCGGAACTGATTAAACTATATGGTTCTGGAATTAAAAAATCGCTGGTTATCTGGAGCGCCGGATGCTCAACGGGTGAGGAACCTTACACCATTGGAATGGTCCTTCAGGAGTTTGCTGTAAAATACCGGTCTCTGGGGTTTGAATACATGATCCTCGCGACTGATATTTCAACTAAAGTACTGAAGGTTGCACAGTCCGGTGTTTATAATGAAGACCGAATAGAGCCGGTCCCAATGGAGCTGAGGAAGAAGTATTGTCTCAAAAGTAAAGACAGGAGCAGCGGGCTTATAAAGGTCAGAAATGAAGTGAAAGAGACTATCCGGTTTCGAAGATTGAATTTTATGGAAGATGATTTTGGCTTTCGTGAAGAGCTTGACATAATATTCTGCAGAAACGTGGTTATCTACTTTAACAGGCAGACTCAGGAAAAGCTGTTCAGGCAGTTTTACAATCACCTGACACCCGGCGGTTATCTATTTACAGGGCATTCCGAAACATTAAATGGGCTTGATGTTCCCTTTGTCAGAGTGGACACGGCGGTTTACAGGAAGCCTTTATGAAAGTATAAGAACCGAGGAGGCCAGGATGTACAAATTGACAGACACTGAATTCATAGACGAACTGAAAAAAAGGTTTGATGAAAACTCAAAGACTTTTAGCTCTATGAAGGCCTTGAATAAAAGGCTTGTTGACGTGAATGAGAAGCTGCTGGCATCGGAAATGCTGAAAAGTAACTTTCTCTCGAATATCAGAAATGAGATGAATAACCCTCTGACATCAATCTTGTGTCTTTCGATGATGCTGTTCAGTGGTGAATCACTCAAAAATGAAAGCATTCCTTCTATGGCCAGGAATTTATACTCCGAGGCCTTAAACCTTGACTTCCAGTTACGTAATATATTCGTAGCTGCTGAGATCGAAGCAGGCGAGGCCGACCCGAATATCTCGATAGTTGATGTTGATATGCTTATAAACAGCATGATTGAATTGTTCGCGTTCAGAGCGAGAGAAAAGAATATAACGGTTGATTTTAAATCAGATAATATATCAGGTGGCATGGCCGGATTCGTAACCGATCCAGAAAAGCTTCAGCTTGTCCTCTCTAATTTATTAAGCAATGCGATCAAATATGGTCATGAGGGCGGATATGTCGAAATCAATGCTTGCCGTGAGGGTGAAAATCTGAATGTGTCTGTAAAAGACAATGGTATAGGAATAGATGAATCCGAACTGAAAGCTGTCTTTGAAAGGTTTGCACAAGTTGATGCTGGAACGACTAAAAGCCATTTAGGCCATGGTCTTGGTGCGGCAGTCACGAAGTCTGTTATAGAACTGCTGAATGGGACTATTTGTGTATCAAGCGAGAAAGGCAGTGGAAGTGAATTCCTGATATCCATACCTGAAATGAAAGAAGATATGACAGTGGATACATATTCAGGAGAGAGTAATGAATTCTTTTTTGATGTTAAAGAGCAGGAATTCTGAAATGTTGTTCAGAGAGGTCATTTATGGAAGTGAAGGTGATTGAGGAAACTCATTTTCTTTATCCGGGAGCGCTTTATGCTGAAAAGAGAGAATGTAATGTTACGACTATTCTCGGTTCATGTGTTTCCGTCTGTCTTTGGGACCCGGTATTAAGAATTGGAGGAATAAACCACTTTATGTTGGCCTTATGGAACGGCGAAGGTCTGCCCTCGCCCAAGTATGGAAACATCGCCATAATAAAACTGCTTGAAAGGATGTTGCATCTGGGGTGCAAAAAAACGGACTTGAAAGCAAAAGTGTTTGGTGGAGGTGAGGTCCTTATGAGTTCAAACAGCATCCTGAATATAAGCAGACGTAATATAGATTTAGCCAGGAATATATTGAATGAAGAAAATATTCCTATAGTCGCCAGTGATATTGGCGGCAGTATAGGAAGAAAATTGATATTCAATACGGAATCAGGGAGGGTCTTGGTAAGGAAAGTTAGTAAGGCGGCAGGAAGGAATTTATGATAGAACAAAAATTAAGGCATGAAACGGCTTGTGTATCTTTGTGTATGAATAATTCCAATGAAACCGCTTGCTCTCAATAATATGTAGAGAACTGTTGAAAGGAAAACGATGAAAAAAATAAAAGTTCTAATAGTTGATGATTCAGCGGTAGTGCGCCAGACGCTTTCGCAGATCCTTTCTTCCGATCCTCAACTGGAGGTCATGCCCCCTGCTGCGGACCCGTTTGTTGCAACTGAAAGAATTCGTAACGAAGTCCCTGACGTGATTACCCTGGATGTTGAAATGCCACGTATGGACGGGATTACCTTTCTCCAGAAGATCATGAGCCAGCACCCTATACCGGTAGTGATGTGCTCCAGTCTTACAGAAAAAGGCTCGGAGACGGCCTTGAAGGCGCTTGAATACGGGGCGGTTGAAATTATTACAAAGCCTAGGCTGGGAGCAAAGAGCTTCCTTGAGGACGCAAGGATCAATATCTGTGATGCTGTAAAGGGGGCTGCGGCCGCAAAAATAAGACATATCGCAAAACCGCACAGAGTGCAGCCAAAGCTTACTGCTGATTCGGTCATAGCAAGACCGCTCAGGAAGGCTATGTTGAAGACAACGGAAAAGGTCATTGTAGTCGGGGCCTCAACAGGTGGGACCGAGGCACTCAGGGTATTCCTTGAGGCCATGCCCCTTGATGCGCCGGGTATTGTGATTGTACAGCACATGCCTGAAAACTTTACCGCTGCTTTTTCTAACCGGCTGGACGGAATATGCCAGATATCAGTCAAAGAGGCCGCTGATAATGATACCGTGATCCGCGGCCGTGCATTGATCGCGCCCGGAAACCGTCATGTCCTGCTGAAACGGAGTGGTGCCAGGTATTATGTCGAGGTAAAAGACGGGCCGTTGGTCTGTCGCCACCGTCCATCCGTTGATGTATTGTTTCGTTCGGCAGCACAATATGCCGGCAAGAACGTGGTCGGTGTTATTATGACCGGGATGGGAGACGACGGTGCACGGGGGATGCTTGAAATGAAAGAGGCTGGAGCATTTAATATTGCACAGGACGAAGCAACGTCTGTTGTCTTTGGTATGCCTAATGAGGCAATCAAAAGGGGCGGGACTGATCTTGTCCTGCCATTGGGGAAGATTACAAAGGAGACCATCAGGGCTAGTGACTAAGGCTTGCGTAGAACCTTAATTGTTGTAAATGAGATTGTAGTTATGGAGAAACTCATGATAGTAAGGAAATATCGGTACTTTGCTTTTATTTTATTATTCTTTTTGGTGAGCTTTGGGTGCAGTGAAAAAGTAGAGATAAAAGTTATAGATCTTTCTGAGATCGAAGAAGTTAAGGCTGATTCAGAGCATTCAAAGGATGGTTTAATCCGTATTGCTGTCGGTGGAATGATTACTCCCCGGGAAGGATTTGCATATTACAGGAAGCTCCTTAATTATATAGGAGATAAATTTGACAAGGAAGTCGAATTTATAGACGAGGAGGAGTATTCTGAAATCAACGAACTTCTCCGTACAAATGCTATAGACGTAGCTTTTGTCTGCGGCGGACCCTATGTTCAAGGTCATGAGGAATTTGGAATGGAGCTGCTTGTTGCACCGTATGCTTATGGAGGGACGGTCTACTACTCATATATACTTGTACACAAAGAGAGTCCAGTAGAGAATATGGATGGATTAAGGGGTAAAACCTTTGCGTTTACAGATCCTATGTCTAATAGCGGCAAGCTGGTCCCGACATACATGCTTGCCAGAATGAACGAGACACCGGACTCTTTTTTTGAGAGATATGACTATACGTATGCCCATGACAAATCGATCCAGGCTGTTGCCGAAGGCATAGTTGATGGTGCGGCGGTTGATAGCCTTATCTGGGAATATGCAAACAGTACAAACCCTGTATTGACTTCCAGAACAAAGATAATACAAAGGTCTCCTCCACATGGTATACCGCCGGTTGTTGTCCGTACGGGTCTTGATCAAAGCACAAAAGAAAACCTGAAGCAGGTCTTCCTGAATATTCACAAAGATGAAAAAGGCATGGAGATACTGAAAGGTATGAAAATCGACAAATTTGTTCCAGTAGATGACAGTGCGTATGACTCAATCAGGGAAATGAAACGCTGGTTTTCGCAGGAAAAAGTAAAAGACAATAAAAAAGGGTAAAAAGGACCAACGGATGAAACGCTTAAGAAATAAGATCCTTATGATAATTGTTGGCTTGATTATTCCCCTCGGGCTTGCTGTGGTCCTGTTCATCAAAATCTTCATGAGCCAGTTCTTTATTGATGAACTCAAGGAACAAGGTGTTTTTTTCACTAAACACCTGGCTGGTATGAGTGTTGATAGTGTTTTGAGCATGAAAAGAATGGATTTGCAGATGTTTATAAATGACTTCAAGAAAGAGAATGATCAAATGAAATATGCATTTATTCTGAACGATAAAAATGAGGTCCTTGCCCACACATTCAGCCGGGGGGTCCCTGTTCAATTGAAAGAAGGTGTTGATATTGATCTGGAAAGAGGACACAGTTTTCAACGCGTTCTCATTGGACAGGAGAAGGTCCTTGATATTGCGGTCCCTATAATGAAAGGAGAACTTGGGACAGTTCACGCTGGCTTTTCCGAGAAAAAAATCGAGAAAATTAATGACCTTATAAAACTGATTGTAGGGATTATAAGTCTTGTTCTGTTATTGGGAGTTATGGCGGCTTTTTTTCTTGCAAGAAAAATAACGGAACCCTTATCCGATCTTGCGAATATAGCCAGAAATGTTGGCAGCGGTATTCTTGAGAAAAAGGCCGTGATACGTACAAGCGATGAAATAGGGCAGTTGGGCAATTCCTTTAACAGAATGATGGAAGATCTTTCGAAAACTCTTGTCTCCAAAAACTATCTTGACAGCATTCTCGAATCAATGGCCGACTCTGTGGTGGTCATTGATTCTGAACATAAAATCAAAACGATTAACCTTGCAACACTCGAACTGCTTGGGCACAGCGAGGAAGAGATTGTAGGCAGGCCGTTCAGTACAATACTTGAAGAGGATTTAGACAATGTTTACCGGGATTGCATGGATGATGAATTATTAAATTTTGGCCGTTTTGATAATCATGAAACGCATTACATGACAAAAACCGGCGATAAAATCCCGATTATGCTTTCAGCATCCATGATTGGAAATGAAGAGTCAGGTCCGGCAGGTGTTGTTTATAGTGCTAAAGACATAAGAGAACGTAAAAGGATTGAAGCTGATCTTTTTAAAGAAAAGTGCAAGACAGAACATAAAGTTGAGGAACGTACAGCAGAACTGCAATCTGCGGTTAGTCTTCTTAAAGAGGAAGTCCAGGAGCGGCATATGGCAGAGCAGTCCCTTGAAAAAAGACAGTTGGAATTGAATGAAGCGCTCTTGTCTGCTGAATCAGCAAACAATGCCAAGAGTCAGTTTCTGGCTAACATGAGCCATGAGATACGTACACCTATGAACGGGATCATTGGTATGACCGAGCTGGCCTTGAAGACAGACCAGCCTGAAAAGAGGGTTAAGTTTCTCATGACAGTTAAGAGGTCTGCCGATTCCCTGCTGCGTCTTATAAACGATATACTCGATTTTTCAAAGATAGAGGCAGATAAGCTTGAATTGGAAAATATTCAGTTTGACCTTAACGATGTTATTAAAGACGCAATTGCCCTCTTTACACCCGATGAAATCGGAAAAGACTTTGCCTTGCGTTATTATTCTGATATTGATATGTCAGTAGGAATAAAAGGTGACCCCTATCGGCTCAGGCAGGTAATAGTTAATTTATTGAGTAATGCCGTTAAATTCACGGAAAAAGGACAGATTGTCGTGCGTGTCGAGAGTAAAACACTAGATGAGGAATCAGAGGATTCTATCTTTCATATCTCTGTTTCAGATACCGGAATTGGAATTGCTGAAGATACTATTGCTGAAATATTTAAGAGCTTTACACAGGCGGACGGATCGAGTACAAGGAAATATGGCGGTACAGGGTTAGGGCTTGCGATCTCAAGCCGGATTGTAAATGAAATGGACGGGGAGATCTGGGTAGAAAGCGAACTTGGAAAAGGGAGTGTTTTTCACTTTACGGTAAAACTTGGTATTGTCCATGAAGCAGAAAAACAGGCTCTTTCATCGGGGTTAAGTGTTGTGATAGAGAATCAATATGATCTGAAAAAGACAAAGATGATACATGTTCTTCTTGCCGAAGACAATATCGTTAACCAGGAAGTGGGTGTGCTTATGATGGAAGAAGAAGGGTATTTCGTGGATCTTGTATGTACTGGCAGAGAGGCGATTGATATTCTTAAGAGAGAGCGGTTTGATGTTGTGTTAATGGACATGCAGATGCCTGAAATTGACGGAATAGAGGCAACAAAGATCATAAGGAGTTTAGTGAACAGCGGTTTTGATCCGGACATTCCAATAATAGCCTTGACAGCACATGCTTTTAAAGAAAGTAAGGAAAGATGCCTGGAGGCTGGAATGAATGGTTTTATTACAAAACCATTCAGGATTGAAGACATTAACAGGGAGATCACGAATGTTCTGGTGATGGATAAATCTATGCAAACAGAAAAAGGCGAGAACGGTACATTGGACAGGGAAGAGGTGTTGCAGCGCGTAGGTGGTAAGGAAAGGATTCTTAAAAAAGTATGGAGGGTGTTCAGGGACGATGTTCCATTGCAGATTGAGACTTTAAAGAAGGCACTGGATGAAGGGGACAATGAACTGGTTGAGCGACAGGCACATTCATTAAAGGGTGCTGCCGCAAACATAGGGGCAAAAATTATGAGTGGCAAGGCATTTGAGTTGGAACAGGCCTTGAAAGAAAAGAAGATAAATAATGTCCATTTGCTTTGTAAAGGGCTTGAGATGGAATTTGTCAAAGTAATGTATGAACTTGATGACCAGCTTGGTCATGATAGTGCACTAACGTAGGGGCGTATTGTAATACTCCACTGCAAAATATAAGGAGGTATAAAATGAGGATTTTAGTAGCGGAAGACGATTTAACCAGCCGTGAATTGTTGATGGAGTTTCTTGCTCCTTACGGCAATTGTGATTCAGCAGCTGATGGTAAGGAGGCCATTGATGCGTTTCAAAAGGCGCTTGCAAGCAATCCATATGATCTTGTCTGTATGGACATTATGATGCCTAATGTTAATGGTCAGATAGCCCTCAGGAAGATCAGGGAAATGGAAAGAGAGGCAGGAATACCTGAAACTGAAGAAGTGAAGGTTATTATGACAACAGCGCTCTGCGATCCGAAGTCTATTACAGAGGCGTTTTACAAGGGGGGAGCTTCATCATATGTAGTGAAGCCGATAAGTCAGGACAAACTTTATGAGAAGATGCGCAAATTCAGTTTAATAAGTTGAAGATGAGAGCGGGATTACAACTTGAGACTGTACTCTGAGAAGTCGAATGAGGATTCAATGTAAACATAGTACACTCTGTTGGGGGACGCTCTTAAAAGAAAAGGGGACGTACCTTATATGAGAGCGATAGAGGATAAAAAAACGACCTGTATTTTCCAGACTATTCTGTTTGTAGCAGTTATGTTCTGTTTTGCGGTCACTGTGGCAGCTGATGAGCAGCAATCAGCTCTGCCGGGTGCTTCGTTTTCAGACCCGGCAGTGATTATTGAAATGCCAGGTGAATGGATGAATCAGCCCATAGTTTATGAGAATTGGGCAAAAGGCGCGGACATAGCGGTTTTGTTGGACCAGCATTCTATGCAAATCCTGCATCCAAGTATTGAAAAATATGCAATTACGAATAATATCAATATAAAAGTTAAAGAGGGTACTTGTGGTGTTTCATCAAAACTTCTTTATAAAAAGTCTGTTGATATAGCAGGTTTTTGCTGTCCACCCAGTGAAGGGGACCGTTTACCCCAGCTGCGTTTTAATACCTACGGTCTTACAGGGCTTACGGTACTGGTACATCCGGAGAATCCAATAGATAGTATTACATTTGAACAGGCACAAAGGATCTTTCAGGGGAGGATCAGAAACTGGTCTGAACTGAAGACAGCTGACGGGCGTCCTGGCCCTGACATGAAAACAAAGGTTTTTGCGAGGCTGCATTGTAAACTGAGACCAGGGCACTGGTGTTCATTGCTTGAGAATGAGGATTTGTTCAGTCCCGCTATGTATGAACTTGGGAGTATCTCGGATGTGATCGAAAAATCGGTCAGCAGCACACAGGCCATAGCCGGTTTTGAATCACCATTTATGGCGTATCAGCGTTTTCCGCAAGAGATAAATCCGAAGTTTCTGACGATTGACGGACGCAGTCCTGTGAATTCAGGAGACATTGTTTCCGGCAAGTACCCTATGTACTTTGTGTTTAACCTGACAACATGGGAAGGGAAAGGCATTGAAAATCCATATGCAAAAAAACTTGTTGCTTACCTTATAGAAGAGATCGAGAATATTGGCAATAAACACTATATTGTTCCTGTTGCGGAATTCAGGAAGGCCGGTTGGGAATTCAGGGAAAATGAACTAATAGGAGAAGCGAAGTGAGTGAACACAGCGATACTATCAATGAGTCCGCGGGTATACTTCGACGTATCCCGTTGAACCTGAAGATAGTCATACTGACAGCCATTGTTGGGATATGCGTGTGGATAATTTCAGATATGATAATGAACCGTGCGCAAAAAAGATTTTTTCAGGAACACTTTGCCTGGATGCTTGATAAGGAGGCAAAAGAAAACAGGAGGCTCTTTTCAACATATATTAAAGAATATAAGAGTGCTGCCAAAATTCTTGTTTCAATGGCTTCACTAAAAGATTATCTGGAAGGAGTATCGAAAGAAGCATGGGCAAAGGAAAACAATGTTGAGGTCTTTTTATACAATGAGATTCCTCCATGGTTTCCTAATACGTCAATTCTTCGTTCTCTTGTTCACATTGATTTTGCTTTGCTGCTTGATAGCAGACAAAGGATAAGAGAAGTCTACCAGGGTGGAGATATTAAAATACCGGATGCCCTGTTGCAACCGACAAAACGTCTTCTCAGTATAAGTCTGGGACAGAGTATTTTAACAACATTCAACGGATTGCCATTTCTGGTCAGATCAGAACATATTTTAAACAGGCAGCACGATGTTATTGCTTCTCTGATGATCGCTTCTTCCATTGAAACGGACTTTCTTGTTGCTTCACAGGGCCTGGCACATACTGATAACATGATGGCCCTGACAGAAGGGGCCGATTCCCGGATAGTATCAAGCAGTCATCCTCACCTGTTTCCGCCAGGTGAGACCCTCCAATCTTATGCGGATAATTATATGTTCAGTGAAGAGTTTTTTCATCTTGGAGCTACGGAAGTTCCTTTTAAGGTAGCTTCTATTATGAGTAATGGACTGTATAAATCTTATATCGCTTCAATTCTTCTTAAGGAAAGGAGATTGCGTGCTGCAGGAACCGGGGTTATGATAGCCTCATTTACGATAATCATGTTCTGGGTGGCATGGAATATCAGGAAACTGACTATGCGGGTAATGGAATTTTCGAGAGAAAAACTTGGTGTTAAGCAGGATGATAAATATTTCGGTGATGAACTCTTTATCCTTGATAAACGCTTTCAGGGCCTCACCCATGAAATTGAAGCTTCACGTGTTGTGATGAAAGAAAACGCTGAATCACTGCGCGTTGAGAGAGACAAAATTCAGAGATATCTTGATATAGCGGCTGTAATGCTTGTAGTGCTGGACTCGGACCAAAAGGTCCGCCTTATTAATAGAAAGGGATGTAATATTCTGGGCTGTAAAGAAGAGGAGATAATAGGCGTAAACTGGTTTGATAACTTCATACCGGAGCGAGAGAGAGAAGTAGTGAAAACAGTGTTTGATAAGTTAATGGCCGGAGACATTGAATCTGTTGAGTATTATGAAAATACCATATTGAATAAATCCGAGGAAGAGAGAGTCATGGCCTGGAACAATACTGTCTTGAAAGACAACCTCGGCGGAATCACAGGTATCCTCAGTTCAGGAGAAGACATTACCGACCGTAAAAAATCAGAGGAAAAATTGAAAAATGCAATGCGGGATGCTGAAATCGCAAACATTGCCAAGAGTGAATTTCTGGCAAATATGAGCCATGAAATTCGCACCCCTATGAATGGGATCATAGGTATGAGCGATTTGACCCTTGAAACAGACCTCAGTGAAGAACAGAGAGATTACATGGAGACTGTTAAACAATCAGCTGATTTCCTGCTCGGCCTGATAAACAACATCCTTGATTTTTCGAAGATTGAAGCAGGCAAGATGGAGCTGGAACATGTCGAATTTGACCTTTTCAAGAATGTTAAGAGTATAGTTGATGTCATTTCTATTCAGGCGTCCAGAAAAAAACTTACACTGTCCTATGACATTGGACCTGATGTGCCGTTGAAACTAAAAGGAGATCCCTGTCGTCTGAGGCAGATAATAGTAAATCTTTTGGGGAATGCGGTCAAATTTACCAAAAAAGGGGAAATAAAGTTAAAGATAGATAGAGAGTCATCAGGCAACAAGAGAGTTTTTTTAAATTTTACGGTTACAGACACTGGTGTGGGCATTGCTGAAGAGAAACTTAAAGATATATTTGAGAGTTTTACACAGGCTGACGGATCAGACACAAGGGAATATGGCGGTACAGGTCTCGGTTTGAGCATTTCGAAGAGTCTTGTCAATATGATGGGAGGAGTTTTTCGGGTAAAGAGCGTACCTGGTAAGGGGAGTAGTTTTCAATTTGCAGCGGAGTTTTTGGTTGTTCCGCAAGTTGAAAAAGATCATGCTCCTTTGCTTTCGCTGAAGAACGTAGGGGCATTATCTCCAGAGAACAAAAGAGATGTGAAAATCCTTCTGGCTGAAGACAATGATCAGAACCAGAAAGTGGTTGTTCGTATGCTTGAGAAAGAGGGGTATTCTGTAGCAGTTGCATGTGACGGAAAGGAAGCGCTTAATGCATTAAGTGAAGAGCTGTTTGATCTTGTGCTTATGGACATACAAATGCCAGCAATGGATGGGATCAAAGCCACGCGGATGATCAGGAATTCAACCAATGGCATACTTAATCCTGAGATACCTGTTATTGCACTTACTGCCCATGCTTTTGAAAAAGACAGAGCCAGGTGTTTAGAGGCTGGAATGAACGGGTATATGTCAAAGCCGTTCAATAAACAGGAACTTTTAATGGAAATTGGTCTTGCTATTAGGGGGGGGGATAAAAATGAAAAAGTAATGGGAATTCCCGGAACTGAATATTCCGACAATAAGGGAATTGAGGAGTATGTAAATGAAATTTAAAGGTTGTAAAGGACTCTCAATATTCAACAGATTGTTAATTTTATTCGTAGCAGTTTTTATTGTTGAAAGGTGGATGTTTTACACCGTGGTCTATTTGTTCGGCAGTGATTTAACAATACAGACATTTTCTCTTTTTGCACTATTCGATATATTGATATTGTTTGCAGTATATTATTTCTCTAAATACATTCCAAAGCTGATTGATGAATCTGCCGACGCAGCAGAATCTGTCAAAAAAGAGTATTTTTTAACGATGAGTCATGAGATTCGTACTCCGATGAACGGGATTATAGGGACAGCCGATCTTTTGCTTGAAACGGATATTACCAGTGTACAGAGAAGATATATAACGTTAATAAAACAGTCATCTTATTCTTTGCTTAGTAACTTAAACAGTGTCGGGAATTATTCAAAAAACGAAGAGAATACACAGGGACTGAAATATAATGAATTCAGCCTTCATAATGAAATGGAAAAAGTCATAAATAAATTTATGACGCAGTCGTCAGCTAAAGGAATTGACCTGAAGTATGTGCTGGACTCTGATGTGCCCATAAGAGTTAATGGGGATCCGGACAAACTCGGGCAGGTGTTGGACAATCTTGTGGGGAATGCCGTCAAATTCACTTATGAAGGGGAGATTGAATTGAAAGTAAGAACCGGCAATCTGGACTATGGCATAACCGACATTTTACTCCACTTTTCGATTGCTGATACCGGTATAGGTATTCCATCTAATAAACTCATAGATATATTTGAGAGTTTTTTGAAGGTTGATACCCTTGCCTCAAGAGAATACAGCAGCGGCAGCGGCCTGACTGTTTCAAAAGAACTTATCTATTTGATGGGAGGCGATATCTGGGTTGAAAGTGATCCAGGCAAGGGCAGTACGTTTCACTTTACCACGGTTTTCGGTATTGAGTGTGAATATGAGATGCCTGAAAGCAAACATGGCTTAATTGAGATAGCGCCCCTGACTTCCATGGAAAAAGTATGTCTTATTCAGGGAAATAGAGAAGATGTGCATATCTTGCTGGTTGAGGACAATGTGATAAATCAGAAAGTAGCTGTACACATATTGCAGAACGAGGGATATGCAGTAGTGGGTGCTTTTAATGGTCGGGAAGCACTTGAATCCCTGAAGAAAGAGCATTTTGATCTTATCTTAATGGATATACAGATGCCTGAGATGGACGGGATAGAGACGACCAGGGAAATAAGATATTCGCAGGATACATGCTTTAATCCAAATATTCCTATTGTTGCATTGACCGCACATACTTACATGGAAGACAGGGAAAAGTGCCTGGCTGTAGGTATGAACGGGTTTATATCAAAGCCGTTCAGGAAAGAGGACCTTGTCAGGGAAATTCAGAGGTTCGTCAAGGGTGTTTCAAGAGAAGCGAACGCGGATATTCGGGAAACCAACACAACTGAAAATAAGGAAGTCAGGCCTTATGAGGCTGATCAGACAGAAGCATTGAATCGTCTGGGCGGTGATCAGGAACTCCTGGATGAAGTTTGGGAGACCTTTGTTCATGAAGTCCCGGTCCAGATGGAAACTCTGAAAAAGGCAATACAAGCGGAAAAATATTTGTCGGTCGAAAAATACGCGCACTCTTTAATGAGTAGTGCCGCGAATATAGGTGCGGGATTTATGAAAGACAGGGCATATAAAATAGAGGTAGCAGGTAAAAACAATGAACTGAGAATTGCCCGTATCCTTTATGAAAGACTTGAAGATGATATTGTAAAAGTGATGGGATCAATAAGTCAGGCTGATGAGTATGAGCAGCGTGTGGTTAGTAATAACGAAATAACGGAGGGCTAAGATGAAATTCCTTATAGCAGAAGATGACCTTATTAGCCGTAAAGTAATGCAAAATTATCTTGGGCCTTATGGTGAAGGAAATACTGCCGTTGATGGCAGGGAGGCGCTTGACGCGTTCAATGAGACTATAAATAGTAATGAGCCGTATGATCTTATCTGTATGGATATTATGATGCCCAAAATGGATGGAATGCAGGCAGTAAAGGAGATACGTGAAATTGAGAAGAGGATGGATATAAAGTCTGCTGATAGAGTAAAAATAATTATAATATCTGCCGTCGAAAATCCGAAGAATGTTTTTGCGGCAATTTATGAAGAAGGTTCTTTTGGTTATCTTTACAAACCGGTCAGCAGGGAGGACCTTGTTAATGAGCTCAGGAGGCTTGGATTAATTGATTGATGACGTATTATTGTTAATGCTTTGTGATTTGTAAATTATTGTCATTCCGGTAGTCTTCTAAGCCGGAATCCAGGCTGACCACAGCATGGATTCCCGATTAACAGCCTTCGGGAATGACAGTAACGATACTCCATTTTTTACATTGTCTACAGAATTGGGAAATCCTTTATTGAATTATTACTGAAAACTTATTAGTATTTAAGAGGGTGGATTGCAAATATATTTGTAAAAGAATGGGAAGCTATGAATAAAGTTAAAAAAATTGTAAGTGATGAGCTTTTTGAATGGATAAAAGATATCAGACGAAAACTTCATCAATCTCCTGAACTCGGATTTAAGGAAGAAAAGACTGCCGAGTTTATATCTGGCAAATTAAAAGAACTCGGAATTAAACACAAAAAAGGCATTGCGCAGACCGGGATAGTTGGGAAAATGATGATTGATGAGAAAGCCCCGACCATTGCATTAAGGGCTGACATGGATGCGCTCCCCATAACTGAAAACACAGGACTCCCCTTTTCATCGCAAAACTCGGGAATAATGCATGCCTGCGGGCATGATGGCCACATGGCAATTCTCCTTGGAGCTGCAGCAATATTGAAAGAAAACCCGCCGGAAGGAAACATTGTATTTATATTTCAACCAGCTGAAGAAGGAGAAGGCGGGGCAAAACCCATGATTGAAGAGGGTGTTCTGGATGGTGTTGATATGATATTCGGCGGACATATAGAGAGGCAGCACCAGGTTGGAGAAATAGGTATTAAAACTGGAGTGCATACTGCTTTTTGTGACTCATTTGATATCAAGGTGACTGGAAAAGGAGGACATGCTGCCAGGCCCCATGAGACCATAGATGCGGTCTTGATCGCGAGTCAGATTGTTATCAATCTTCAATCAATTGTTTCCAGGGAAATAGATCCTGTACATCCGGCAGTATTGACCATAGGTTATTTCAAATCAGGAACGGTCTTTAATGCAATAGCTGACAAGGCTGTTTTAAAAGGGACGATCAGGACAACTAATGAAGATATTCGGGCCCTTGTAATAGACAAGATTAGAAAGCTCGCCTCATCTTTCGCTATACTGCATGACGCTGAAATAGCGTTTAATATAAAGCCTGGCTATCCCCCTGTTGTAAACGAGGAGAGGGCCACTGAATATGCACGTTATACTGCCGACAAACTCCTGGGCAAAGGGAAAGCCATACCGCTGCTTTATCCGAGTCTCGGAGGGGAGGATTTTGCTTATTACCTGCAGGCGGTCCCGGGATGTTTTGTCAGGTTCGGGGCGGCAAAGGAAGGATTCGAAAAGATAACGTCGCACAGTCCGAGCTTTGATTTTGATGAAGATGTATTAAAGGTCGGTGCCGCTTATATGTCCGAACTTGTGAGGTATACAATTAAAAAGCTTAAGAAATAGGGAAGCTTTGGAAGAAATCACTTTTAACAGATCCCCGTCACCAACTATAGGGGTAGAACTTGAGATCCAGATCCTGGACAGAAAGACCCTTGGGCTGAAACCCCTTGCGCCTGAAATACTCAGTGAAGTGCCGCCTGCTCTCAAAGAGAGGATCAAACCCGAATTTATCCGGTCAATGGTCGAGATCAATACAGCAATCTGTTCAGATGTATCTGAAGTGGAAAAAGATTTAAATGCATCATATAAATGGCTTGAAGAAACTGCCCATGGAATGGATGCATCGTTATTTGCTGTCAGCCTTCACCCTTTTTCAGGTTACCGTGACCAGCAGCTCTCAGACCATCCGCGTTACAAAAAAATCATGAACGAACTGCAGCTGATCGGGAGGAGGTTTATAACCCAGGGACTGCATGTCCATATCGGAGTGTCGGATGAAGAGACTGTCATCAGGGTCAATAATAACCTGCGTATATATCTACCTATCCTTCTTGCCCTTACCACTTCATCCCCATTTTACGGGGCTGAAGATACGGGGTTAATGTCTTACAGGGCAAAACTGTTTGAGGCCCTCCCGCTAGCGGGCATGCCTGACTCCCTGAATGATTGGGAAGATTTTGACAATTTGATAGGACTCCTCAGAAAGAGCGGTATCATTGAAACTGTAAAAGACATTTGGTGGGACGTCAGGCCTCACCCTGATTTCGGGACTGTTGAGATAAGAATATGCGATCTCCCTTATACAATGCGTGATATCCTGGCGTTGACAGCGCTTATTCAGGCCCTTGTAGTTACCCTTTGCGAACAGCATCTGAATCCGGACCCGAACATTCAGGTCCTGCGCTCAAATAGATGGCAGGCCGCCAGGCACGGACTTGATGGCCTTTTTGTTGATCCTTTTTTCGGTAAAAAAATATCTATGATCGATGCTGTCAGGAACCTGTATAAATATGTGCGGCCTGCTTCGGAGGGACTTAAGTCCACTGGTTATCTTGATGAAATCCCTGAAATCCTTAATCGCCTGACAGGAACGCATAAACAGAGAGAGTTGTATTACAATGGCAATAGGGATTTTACGCATGTTATCAAAACTGTACAGGGACTGTTTCATTCATGAAGGGAGTTGTAGCATCAGGCCACCCATTGACCGCAAAGGCAGCTGCGGAGATGCTCTCTTTAGGAGGCAATGCATTTGATGCAGCTGTTGCAGCCGGTTTTGCATCGGTTGTAGTGGAGCCTGCGTTGACAAGCCTTGGCGGCGGAGGTTTTATGCTGGCCCATAATGAAGACCGGCACGAAGATATCCTCTTTGATTTTTTTGTTAATACGCCCGGCCTCGGGAGAAAAGGCAGCGTAAAGCCTGATATGATTCCTACTGACGTAAAATTTACGGGATGCGTCCAGGTTTTTCATACAGGCTTTGGTTCAGCAGCCGTGCCTGGCATGCTTAAAGGACTTCTGCATATTCATAAAAGGCTTGGCACTCTTCCGATACATGAAATTATCAAACCCGCGCTCTCATACCTCGAAGAAGGGGTCGAATTAATTGAGCAGCAGGGTAAGTTCCTGGGGCTCCTTAAGCCCATATATCTTTTGAGTGATTACGGCAGGGAGATTTATATGAGAGGCAGCAGGTATGTGGAACAGAATGACAGGCTGTTTAATCCATTGTTAAAAGACTTTTTCCATGGAATTGAAGACGGCAGTTCCGACATTTACAGTGGAGAGACCGTTCAGAAACTCATGAGGAAAATGGAGCAGCATAACGGCATGATTACCCCTGAAGATCTTGAAGCCTATGAAGTTATAGAGAGAAAACCTTTAAGTATTAGATACAGGGATGTTGAAATTCTTACAAATCCTCCTCCATCATCAGGAGGAGTTATGCTTGCATTCGGGATGCATCTGATTGAAAATATTGATCTTTCTGAGCTTGATCACAATTCGGAAAAATTTCTGGTGACCCTTGCTGAACTTGTCAAAGAGATGCATGATTTTAAGCCAATGGTAAACGGCAATCATTGGAAGTATCCTTTTAGCAGGGAGTCAACCTCAGAACTGGTCAACTCATTTATGAAGAATGTTTCAGAAAGGACCTTTGTGTCAACACAGGGGACAACACATATAAGCGTGATTGACGGCAAGGGAAATGCAGCGTCAATGACTACTTCAAATGGCTCGGGGTCCGGTTGTTTTATTCCTGGAACAGGTATTATGCTTAATAATATGATGGGTGAAGATGATCTCCACCCTGACGGTTTCTTTTCATCTCCTCCTAATAAGCGGGTCTCTTCGATGATGATTCCGTCAATTACAATGAAAGACGGAAGAGTGGATTCGGTCCTTGGCAGTGGTGGAAGTAAAAGGATAAAGACAGCGATCCTTCAGGTGCTTATAAACATAATTGATTACAATTATCCATTAAAGGATGCCGTCGAGTCATCGAGGCTGCACTTTGAAGACGGTATTTTACAGGCAGAACCAGGGGTCCCTCAGAATGTTACTGATAAGCTCGGAAAGTACTACAATGTTAACAAGTGGAAAGAAAAGAACGTCTATTTTGGTGGTGTGCATTGTGTTAATTCCCGGATGGAAGGATGGGGTGACAGCAGGCGAGGCGGCAGTGTTATGGTGCAGGAGTAACTATAGTAACTGATACTTTATGAAATTACATTAAATAGACAGTGTATCCCTCCATGAATTTTATCTGCATTAGTATTTACTTTAATGACTTCATATTTTAACTTTTCAATTGCAGCAATATTTCTATTGATGTTTGCTTTATTAACCTGAGTTTGTGATGTTGCAAATACCGGCATGTAAAACACTCTTTGTCCTGTATATTTATTAATAAAGGGTATTCCATTTACATAGTACTGAAAATTAATAGCATTATCTGTTGATGTATCAATGCTTACAATCCTATACCCAAGATTTTCAAGTGTTGACCTTAAACTGGATATAAATCTTTTAACATCTTTTATTTCATCAGATTCAATTGCGCCCTTTTTGTCATCGTTTACAATGTTGGTAATTAACGCAACTTTATCAGGAAGTATTGTCATGGCCTGATCAAGATGAAACATTAATGAGGGTTGTTCTTTTTCCCTTCCTATAACTATTACTTCATCAACATTGAGATGCTGCTTTAACATAACAATAATTTCATCATCGGTGAGGGTTTTGCCCCTTGTGCTTTTCCATACGGTTTTGGTTTGTCTTAAAAGATCTCCTCCGCAGAATGCTATTCGTTTGTCGTCAAGAACGTCAATGAGTATGTTGCCGCCTTTAAAAGTTACAGGCAAACGTTTTACATTCATGTCAGCTGATAACATGTTTCCAATATATGCATTGTCACTTATAACCTGATAGGGATCTTTGCCATTATTTGATACAAACCATTTATGCAGGTCGGATACTAAAAGCATAATATGCCCTTCTGAGTTAACGGCTGTCTCAAAAAGATCCTGTGCCCACAATGATCCCTGCGGCATTACAATATCGATAGGGGAACCTGATATGAACTTATCTTTTTCAGGGAAGAGAAGATAGACGTTAGCATTTTCCAGATGTTCTGTGTTAAATCCAATAAATTTTATCCTGTCCATATAAGGCTGATATTTTATTTCATCCTTTATTTTCTCCAGACTATTATTGGGTAAAAGTACAAGTATTTCAGTATATTCTGGCAGAAGACTGAGAAGCTCAGAATGAAGACCTAATGATACATTTTTCATATCAAGAGAGATAACAATGTTCTTCATCTGACGATTATATTCCGGGACGATATTGTAATCATCGTAATTGTTATTGCGTTTGTATGAATGATTATAGGAAACGAGCAATAGAATCAGCATGAAAGATAATACAATTGTCACTATAGGTAAATGATATGTTTTATGCGGCATATTCCTGTAATCTCTCCTGATTCATCAATCCCATTGCGAGTTAGATCATTATATATATTTACACATTGATCTATTCATAGCAGTGTTGTATATTTACTTATTAAATACACATAATGTATAGGTAGAAAAATACCTATATATTACACATAGATTAATCAGGTAAATGTGGGAATTAAATCAATATGAAGATTTCTAAAAAAAGCAAAGAACCTCTTCTGAAAGAACTTGAAGAGGCAAAGAAACGAATTTCTAATCTTGAAAATATTGAGCAGGAAAAGCTCACTATTGAACATTCACTTCAGGAAAGGGTAAAAGAACTGAATTGTTTATATGGATTATCACAATTGATCGAGCAGTATGATTCTTCAATCAATAGAATTCTGCAGGGATTAGCTGATTTAATTCCCCCGTCATGGCAGTATCCCTCAATTACTTCTGCAAGAATTATATTTGATGGCAAAGAGTTTACGAGCCAGAACTTCAAGACGTCAAAATGGAGGCAGGAAACCGATATTTGGGTTGATGGTCAAAAGATCGGAAAGATTGAAGTTTACTATACAAAAAGAAAGACCAAAATATATGAAGGACCATTTCTAAAAGAAGAAAGAATGCTTATTGACGCATTGTCCGAGAGTATTAACAGATATGTTGAACGTATTAATGCAAAGAACCAGCTTGAGATTGAAAAAACAACTCTGAATAATATGAATATTACATTGCGTGAAGTTTTAGCAAGGGTGCAAAGTGAAAAACGGGAAATAGGGGATTCAATATATGCAAATTATAATAAGGTAATACTACCGATTATTCATGCAATGGAACCGGACGCGCGGGTTAAACAAAAAAAACATATAGCTCTACTTAAGTCTAATCTTGAGGAATTTATTTCTCCATTTATAAACAAGCTCTCAAAGGATTTTATGAGTTTAACTCCATCAGAAATTCAAATCTGTAATATGATTAAAAGTGGTTTGTCTACAAAAGAGATTGCAAATCTGCGCAGTTTATCAACCGCAACTGTTAACAGGCATCGCGAGAATATAAGAAAAAAGCTTGCTCTTGTTAATATGAGTGTTAATTTGACTACATATTTAAATACTTATATGGAAGCTGAATAGTTTTTTCTTCTTGATTCTAAACGTTATTCTCATCCAACATAATCGTCTCTATATGAAATATCGCAAAGACTTTATGAAATCTCCCTATGTTGATAGCTGTAATTCTCCTGATATTAATAACTTTTGAATTGTATGACAATAAGTAACTAATACAAAGGGATTAATTTACATGTAATATTGACTGATCTCATTGAGGGGATATAAGATGCTCAAAAATATGAAAATTGGATTACGTCTTGGTATTGGGTTTGGGCTGATGTTTCTGCTTTTCATATCTCTTGTTGTTTTCGGAATAAACCGAATGGATTCATTGTCAAGCCAGACAGCATTGATTTATAACCATCCCCTGACTGTCAGTAATGCCGTATTAAGAATCAATGCCAATATAATAAAAATTCATCGCACCATGAAGGATATTGCCCTGGCACAGGACAATGATAGCATTGAGAAATATTCAAGAAGTGTTGATTTGCAAGAGAATAATATCTTGAATGATTTTGAAATTATCAATGAACGTTTCCTTGGTGAGAAATACAAATATATATCTGCAATGGAAACATTTATCAAATGGAAGCCTATACGTGATGAGGTAATTACGTTGATGCTAGAGGGTGAAAGAATTGAGGCTGCCAATATAACCAGAGAAAAGGGTGCCAGGTATGTATTGAAAATTGAAGAAGACATGGAGGAACTTAATGGCTTTGCTCAATTCAAGGCCAAAGACTTTGTTCGCTCTGCAGAAATCACAAAAACAAATGCATTTCATATAATGTACTTGCTGGCAGGTTTATCTGTTTTTGTTGCTGCTATATTGTCAATTGTTTTCACTAGAAGCTTTACCGGTCCTATTGGAGTATTGAAATCAGCAGCAGAGAAAATAGGAAAAGGCAAGCTTGATACATTAATAGAAATTGAATCAAAAGATGAAATTGGTCAACTCGCTATATCCATAAATAGCATGACAAGTGATTTAAATGAAATTACCACATCACGTGACAATCTTTCTATGGAGATCGTACAGCGCAAGAAGGCGGAAAAAGCGATAAAAGAAAGCGAAGAAAAGTACAGAATACTATTTGAAAGAGAATCTGATGCAATATTTATTTACGATTTCGATACTGCTAATATTCTTGATGCCAATGAGGCAACATTGAAAATGTATGGATACGATAGAGATGAAATAATCGGCATGTCGTGCCTGAATTTCAGCGCAGAGGTCGAACAATCGACTTCAGCATTTCAAGAAATCCGTGAGAATAATGAAGTGAAAGTTCAATATAGGCTGCATAGAAAAAAAGACGGAACAATGATGCCCGTTATTATTAATGGTTACGCATTTGAATTAGATGGGGAAAAAGCAATGTTCGCTGTTAGTAAGGACATAACTGAGCGTGTGCAACTCGAAAAAGCTATTATTGAAGTTGAAGATAAAGAAAGACAGCGCATCGGACATGACTTGCACGATGGCCTTGGACAAATACTGGCAGGCATTTCATTGAAAATCCATTCTCTTTTTGGTAACCCTCAAAAGGAAGGAAGCTTAGAAAGAGAAGAAATTGAGAAAATCAGATCGCTTATCGAAAAATCGAAAAAACAGGTGAGATCTTTGATCAAAGGGTTATTGCCTGTGAATAGAGATAAAGGAGGTATTGTTAGTGCATTGGAAGCACTTGCATTAAATACCAGCGAAACGTTTAATGTGGTCTGCGATTTTAAAAACGATATATTTTCTTATGACCTTGATGATAATACCGCAACGCAATTATACCGCATTGCTCAGGAGGCAGTTAACAATGCCGTAAAACATAGCAACCCCGGTTATATTGAAATAATTCTTTACAAGCATGATAATGAAATTGAACTGAATATAGTGGATGATGGTATTGGTATAAATGATAAAAATACTCCGAAAAGTGGTATGGGTATTCAAATTATGAATTATAGGGCTAACCTGATCAATGCATCATTTGAATTAATATCTGATTCAAAAAACGGAACAATAGTAAAATGTATATATAATGATAATGTTATTGCGGGAAATTTACACCAGGATATTTATAAGCTGAATGCTTAAAAATTATTGCAACAATGAATAAACAAAAATTGAAAAAAGTTTTTATTGTTGATGACCACCCTGTGATGCGAGAGGGACTTAAGCAGTTTATTGAAGATGAAAAGGACCTGAAAGTTTGCGGAGCAGGCGAGGACATAGAAGGTTCTTTGCTGGCAATTAAAAAAAACACACCTCATATTGTAATAGTTGATCTTACACTTAAGGATGGCAGTGGTATGAGAGTTATAGAGGGAATTCACTCGTTGTATCCCGATATAATAATGCTTGTGTATTCCATGCATGAAGAAAGCATATACGCGGAACGTTGCCTGAAGGCAGGGGCAAAGGGTTATATTATGAAACAGGAACCTCCGGAGAAAGTAATCCTTGCATTAAGAAATGTCCTGGAGGGAAACGTATATTTAAGTAATTCTTTAAAAGAGATGTTGGTCGATAGATCTATTAAAAGTAAATTGAAGGATGATAAAAATTCTGTTGAGATACTCAGTAAACGTGAACTCGAAGTGTACCAGTTAATTGGTAGAGGGTTTAAAAAAGCAGCATTATCAGAGCAACTCAATCTCAGTAACAAGACAATAGAAACTTACATTGAGAACATTAAGAAGAAAATGAGATTCAATTCCCTTCATGAAATGATCATTCATTCAGTTAAATTTCATTGCGAAAACATTAGATAACTGTTTGTTGTTAATCTAATTCGGTAAGCCTTTCCGTAATTCCCAATTAAGTAACTCTTTAAAACTAGTAGTTTTTGTGTAAAATGCCCCGCCTTATTACTAGTCCAATAATAATTCTCCTGATATATGAAATAAAGAATTCCTTATAGCAATTTAGGGGAATACTCACCAAGTAAAGAGTTGTTTTTCTACCTCTATTTAAGAAAAAGGTATGTTCCGAAAAGACTAACATGATGCAAAAGTGAATAAATGATGTTTTGGGATTTTAACAATTGATGTAAGGATTGAGAATTAGAACATGGATGACCGAAGGGGAATTAGAGACAAATTTAATAAACAATTCCAACTAAATTTAGAAGAAAAGGAGGACAGAAAAACGACGCCATTTTTTGTAGCATTAAAATTTTAAATGATTTAAGGAGAAAAAAAGAATGATCAAACTTAAAGACATTAAGATGAAGCCGAAACTTATCAGTCTGTTTCTGCTTGTAGGCCTTATTCCAATAGTGATCGTAGGCTGGTGGGGAAGCAAGTTGTCATCAGAAGCTCTGATGAGTAATTCATTTAACCAGCTTGAGGCAGTGCGTGGTATCAAGAAGGCGCAGATAGAGAATTTCTTTGGAGAGCGCCAGGGAGATATGGGCGTACTGGTAGAGACTGTCAATACATTACGTACGGAGGCGTTCAAAAAACTGGAAGCAATCCAGAAAATCAAGCAGAGCCAGATAACGAGTTTCTTTGCAGAGCGGCATGGAGATGCAGAGGTTTTTGCTGCACTGCCATTTATGGAAGGAGCAGTGAAGAAACTGGACACCCTGAGTATGGAGGCCAAGAGAAATGGTTATACAGGTAAAAAACTGCTTGATTACGGACCATATAAAAAGGCATTTGATAAGTATTATGGGTTTGTAAAGGGATACATGGAAGAGTATGGTTACTATGATGTATTTCTCTTTTCGCCTGACAGCGGGAGAGTACTGATGTCAGCAGCGTTAGAAGCAGACTTTGGAACAGAACTAAGCTCTGAGAACACACATCTTGCAAAAGCCTGGCAGAAGATGAAGAACGATAAAAGCATTCATATAGCGGATTTTGCAAAATACGCTCCAAGCAATGACGCACCATCAATGTTTATAGTGGCCCCATCTATTGCAAACGGTAAATATGTCGGAGGTATCGGACTGCAGATATCATTGGACGCAATAAACAATATAATGCTTCTAAGAGACGGAATGGGCAAAACCGGCGAGTCATATCTTGTAGGTCAGGACGGACTTATGAGGTCTGATTCATATCTTGACCCTGAAGGTCATTCAGTTGTCGCATCGTTTAAGAATAATGCAAAGGTAGATACTGAAGCTATCAGAAGCGCGCTTTCCGGTAATTCAGACAAGGATGTAATCATGGACTATAACGGCAACCCCGTACTATCAGCATGGGACCCTGTAGAGGTGGGTGACGGAATCCGCTGGGCGATGATGTCAGAGATAGACGTTGCAGAGGCATTCAGCCCTGTTGATGAGAATGGAACAGAATTTTTTGCCAAGTATAAAGAGATGTATGGCTATTATGACCTGTTTCTGATGAACTCTGACGGTTATGTGTTTTATACAGTGACGAAGGAAGCTGATTACCAGACCAATATGGTAAGCGGCAAGTACTCAAGCTCAAACCTCGGCAAACTGACAAGACAGGTGCTGCAGGCAAAGAACTTCGGCCTGGCTGATTTTGAGCCGTATGCCCCGAGCAATGGAGAACCAGCGGCGTTTGTGGCACAGCCTGTGGTCCACGGAGGCAATGTTGAACTAATAGTGGCACTCCAGCTTCCGCTTGAGGCCATCAATTCTGTCATGCAGGAGAGAAGTGGAATGGGTAAGACAGGTGAGACCTATCTTGTCGGATCTGACAAACTCATGCGTTCGGATTCATATCTTGATCCAACAGGGCATTCTGTAGCAGCATCGTTTGGAGGAACAGTTGAAAAGAATGGTGTAGACACTGTGGCTGCAACAGAAGGACTTTCTGGAAAGACCGATGCAAAGATAATAATGGACTACAACGGAAATCCTGTTTTATCAGCATATACACCTGTTAATATCAGCGGAACCACGTGGACATTGATTGCTGAGATAGACGAAGCAGAAGTGCTGGAGCCTGTAAATAAACTGATTATGTCCATAGTAATAGTCGGACTTATAATAGCTGTCTTAGTTGCGTTAATAGCGATGGTGATAGCTGTCAGCATATCCAAACCAATATCCCAGGGAGTGGATTTTGCTAAATCCATAGCAGAAGGAGACCTTAACGCGACCATAGATGTAGATCAGAAGGACGAGGTGGGAATGCTAGCCAGTGCATTAAGAGGAATGGCGGAAAAGCTCCGTTACATAGTTACTGACGTAATGAAGGC
>PJEL010000787.1_pt1 | contig 35712 bp, 30 predicted proteins | sample 1853271 | NCBI WGS metagenome assembly PJEL01 (sample SAMN08108733, study PRJNA415343) | Invertebrate metagenome, whole genome shotgun sequencing project. | host: Globobulimina | place: Sweden: Gullmar Fjord | collected 2015-08
AGACCCAGACGAGTACGTTCCATTATTGCTCAACCGTTACGATTTTGAGAATGAATCAGCAGTGTTTGTCCCTATAAAAGAATTCTCCCCTGATTCCGTAGCCGCTGATTGAATCGGGTCCAGGCAGGGAATCACCGATTCCAAACGGATCGATCAATTCTACCAATCCTATCGCGGCATCATGCGAGGATTCGTCAACATGATTGATATGGGTAACAAGGGCTCAGGTGGCTCCGTAGAAATCAAAGTCTCTGATACAGTGATTGGCAATAACCTGGTTAATATTTTTGCCACCCTGATCACGGGAATAATAGCACAACGCTTATATGGCGATGCGGGAGTATTTTATGCCGGCTTATTATTAACCTTAATAATATTAATTTTCGCTGAAATTACCCCAAAAACATTAGCTGCTTTATACCCAGAAAAAGTTGCCTTTCCAAGCTCAATAATATTGACCTTGTTGTTAAAAATATTATTACCAATCGTGATTGCTGTTAACTGGATCACCAATGGTATTCTAGCATTGCTAGGGATCAGCTCTGAACAACGAGAGCAACATAGCTTAAGTTCTGAAGAATTACGCACCGTAGTAAATGAGTCAGGTGCTATGCTCGAATCGCGCGATCAAGATATGCTAGTCGGTATTTTAGATTTAGTGAAAGTTACGGTTGAAGATATCATGATCCCGCGTAACGAATTAGTTGGTATCGATATCAATGATGATTGGAAACGCATTCAAAAGCAGCTGACGCAATCAACCCATACTCGTGTATTGTTATACCGTGATAATATAGACGATGTCGTGGGCTATGTTCATATGCGTGATGCTTTACGCTTAGTCTCAAAAGGGCAATTTACTAAAGCGACATTATTACGTGCGGTACGTGAGCTTTATTTCATCCCTGAAGGTACGCCACTAAACGTTCAGTTATTAAAATTCCAGCGAGCAAAAGAACGCTTAGGGCTTGTTGTTGACGAGTACGGTGATATTCAAGGTTTAGTGACACTCGAGGACATTCTGGAAGAGATCGTTGGTGATTTCACCACGACAATGACGCCAACAACCAGTGATGAAGTTAATATTCAACCGGACGGCAGCTACCTTGTTGATGGTAGCGCAACTGTTCGTGATGTTAATAAAGAAATGACCTGGAAGTTTCCAACTGACGGGCCAAAAACCATTAATGGTCTGATATTAGAATATTTAGAAGATATTCCAGAGGCAAACTTGAGTGTTCGTATTTCTGGCTACCCCCTTGAGATCATCGAAGTAAAAGATAATATGATCAAAACGGTTAGGATTTTGCCTGACTTGTATGATGGTGAAGTGTCTGAAGGTTAAAGCTACTCTCAATTTTATATAATTTAACCAAATTGAAACTAATTGTGAGCAAGCTCAAATAAGCACTGGTGGGGTAACCCTTTAGTGCTTTTTTAATGCCTTAATGTTTCTCGATAACCACCAAAGTAGCCACTAAAGCTAAGTAACCTCAACTCTGGATAAGCAGCACTTGCTCAATACTTCCTTTTCACCCATTATCAGCGTTAAAACGCCGATAAATAGCCCGCTATTCATAAACGTTTTGCCTTGATAATGGCCAAAATTAAGCATTGATGGTGTAGAGAATGACGTTAACTTTGTTATAGTTTTCGCCTAACTACCTAAGTGCTTGATTCACCTGAGTATCAAGCACTCATTATCCATCACATCAGGTTAAGTAACCTCAACTTGGCTTAAGCAACGTCATCCAATAAAGCGGGTTAAGCACCTATCTAGGTTGTTGATGTGCCAAATAGCTCGCTATTCGGAGACATAAATGCCTTGATATCCACCTAACTAACTTCATTGGAGATAGCTGATTTATTAAAAACAGTGATTATCAATACATTATGACATTCATTAAACCGAATTGAGCTTAAGTAGCATAAATTAATCCCCTATTAGTAAACCCTCGGCTGCAAGCCCATCAAGATCCTTAAATAAAGTTCAGGCACCTTTAAGATCTTATGACAAGGATCTAATAACAAAATTATAAGCTAGCGTTAGTAAAATAATTACCTATTTTTGATAAACTATTGACCTTATCCAGCGCATTAAAAAATAGATATTCCTTGGCAGTTATTTGTCTACTTAATTATCAACTCGCTCTTTTATCCATCATTTTGTGGATAGAACATTAATCTTTGAAAGTTAATAACAAAGTTATGCACAGGTTTAGATCTAAGGATCAACTTTCCACAATTTCTGTGGATAACAAATGCAAGCCCTATCCATAATAGGCTTTGTATTTTGCAAACAATTTTTAGTAAAAATATGAAGTTTTTTTATAATTAATTATTGGCTATTTTCTAGCCCTTACCACGGCTAGAATTGTTGAAAAATACGACAATCCTTTGATCATTTGGCAAGAAGTATGCAATGGTTGTTTATTAATCGTAAAAGAATGATCGTTGTTGGAAAGGAATATATTTTCGCTTTGATCATGGGAAAATAACTTCAATCGCTAAGGTATTTTCTCTTAATGACTTTATATCGTCACTAAGAAAAAATTTAAAAATCTCAGCTTATTTTATAACTTGCTATTGATAAGTATTAAGTTGAATCTACCATGCAATAGTCTTCTTTATCTGCGTAAAGAAGAGTTAGTATTAGAATGCTAGCCAATCTAGCGTTAAAAGCTGGCGTTAGCGAATAAAATCTAACGCCTAATATATCTATTAGTTAATCACCAAAGAATAAGCGCCATAACCAACCATGATCCAATTCTTCTTCACAGCTTTTTAATTGACTACCATAACGCTTGGCACGGTTATCCACTTTACGGGCAACTTTCACTAACCAAGCTTTCTTTTTATAACTTTTATGTTTAAAGCCCCCCCAACCTTCATGATAATTTAGGTATTGGCTATAGGCATCCCACTTGGAGACTTTATTAATTTTTTGAGTTTTAAAAATAAACCAGCCCATAAAATCAATCGCGTCTTCAAAGTCATCACGATCAGCACCTGAGTTATCAGTTTCTCGAACATAGTCATCCCAAGTCATAGTTTTAGCCTGTGAATAGCCATAAGCAGAACTAACACGACCCCAAGGAATAAACCCGAGTAAATAATCTCTAGGAGGAAGTGCATCGGCCCGAAAAGAGCTTTCTTGATACATCATACTCATCGGCACATGAATGGGTACCCCCCAACGTTCTCTGGCATCCTTAGCCGCAAAATACCAGTCTCTATGCTCTCTAAATATTTCACATAAATTTTCTGGATTTTTTGGCGGACTGGTCGCACAGCTTGATAAGGTTATGCAAGCAAGCATAGAAATGATAAATGTTTTATAAAATGTCATAAACACAAGGAGTTAGTTTTTAGTAATAATATCATGCCAGAATATTTAAAAACTTTCAGATAAATGTCGATATTTTTTACACTTTGAACAAACTTAAGAAGAAAAGATAGAGCTGATTTGAATAAAGTAAACATGGCTTCATGCCGGCTTTATACAAAAGTTTAATTTAATTTTAATATTTGGGAACTATATGGCATTACAACACTCTTAATTAACGAGAGAGTTATTCCCCTATAGTGTTTTATGTTATACCGCACATTTATTTATTGATAAATGTGCTTTTTTTTATCCAAAAGACTTACTAACGTTCCAACACTTAAAAAGCTATTATGTTTAACGGCTCTAGTCCATTGTTTAAAAAGTACTTCCATTCAAATAAAAAATATTGCAAATAAAACGAATAAAAAATGAACGATTGCAAAGTGGCGTGGTCGAATACTTTGAAAGCACAACCTCCCTGGACGGCTTTCTTATTATTTATAGCGCGTTGCCCTAACGCGCTTTTTTTTGTCTGCTATTTATCAAATGTCATTTCGCCAAGATTTAGTGCCACTATATTTAAGAAAAATAATTCGTTAGGAAGGTATCAAAGTCTATCGTATCAGCCATTTCAATTTCAGCTTGCTTAGCTAATGATTCAGCAACCGTGTCAGCAAAGTACTGTTCACTATACTCTTGATAGCCACTAGCGAGTAACTGCTCTCTATATTCAGCAGCATTCTCTAACGCTATTTGGGTTAACGATTGATTCTCTTTAACCACTTTAACCAATATTTGTGCTGACGGTGTTAATGCAGAGTTATTAACTTTCGCAGCTTCTTGCACTAGTGCTTGACTGTATAAGTCACTATTATTAGCTTGGTCTAGCAATGTCGCTACATCAGCTAATTTAGCAAAAATTTCATTACCCCATTCAGGGATAGACTTATCAGTGCCGTTGTCGTTTATTAACAACTTAGGGTCGCGACCTTGCACGACTACCGCGTTCATATTTTCTTCACAAGTAGCTTGTTCAGTGCAGCTTAATTCAGGGCTAGTTTCAAACAAACAAAAGGTCAGGAAAATATCTAAAAAGCGAATTTGTTCAACACTAATACCGGTTGCTGAAAACGGATTAACATCCAAAGCCCGAACTTCAATGTACTCTACACCACGATTTTTTAATGCTTCAGATGGTTTTTCATTTGATTTGGCAACACATTTCGGGCGAATAGGGGCATATAATTCATTTTCAATTTGTAAAACATTACTGTTTAGTTGTTGATACTTGCCCGCAACTTTCAGGCCTATTTCGGCAAACTTCTTCGACGGTAAGTTTATTGCGTTACTGACGCCGTCTAAATAGCCCGACAAATTATTATAACAAATTTGCAAAGACGACTGTTCACTATTGGTATAGCCTAAATCACTCATCCGTAAAGATGTTGCGTGTTCTAGATACATATAGCCTTTTTCAGTTTTTTTAAACGGTAAGTTTGTAGCTTTATTTTGTAAGAATGAGCTACAAATCGCAGGTGAACTACCGTACAAATAGGGAATTAACCAACAAAAGCGCTTGTAGTTTCTTAATAAAGCAAAATACTTGTCAGAAATATACTCATCAAGTGAGGCATTATTATTTTCAACTGTTTGTAATGATTGCCAAAAGCTAGTGGGAAATGAGAAATTAAAATGAATACCCGAAATCACCTGCATCATGCTGCCATAACGATTCTTCAAGCCTTGGCGATAAACGGTTTTCATGGTACCAATATTAGATTTACCATATTGAGCTAAAGGGATTTTATCATCATCTTCAACAAAGCATGGCATGCTCATTGGCCATAAAACTTCACCATCAAGTTGGCTCAAAGTAAACTTTTGTACATCTTCAAGCTGCGAAATTGCCGTTTCAGGTACATAACTCACTGGCGTAATAAACTCCAGTAAGGTTTCTGAATAGTCTGTGGTTATATTAGGATGGGTTAATGCCGCTCCTAACTTCTCACTATGCGCGCGCTCAGATAGTCGCCCTTCTGGCAGCACTCGCAATGCTTCACGCTCTATACCTCGACCAATTTGGCTTAAAGATGTTAAATGCTTTTCATGACCAAAAGCCGTGATATATTCGTTTAATGATAAAGTCAAAATTATTCCTGATGCTTTACGCCAGTAAGTAAGAACTATTTAAGGGTGAAAGGTAAAATTTCAATGTCTACAGTGGTTTATTATTATGTAATTTTGCACTAGCTCAAACAAATAAAGTATAAGCAAAGATGTCAAAATAAGTTAGCCTACCCAAAAAATCACTGTCACCCAAACGATATGGTACCTTATTTTTCATATTATAATATCTGTGACGAAAATATTGACCCGATTAAATCAATAAATATTTCTTTAGTTTTTATCAATCACTGCGCTTAAGCGTCATTAAATACAGTTTCTTATTGGTTTAGCATGCGGTAAAGTGAACAGAACATAATAAAAAAGGTTTGCTATGCAAGACAGCGTTTTTAGTTTACTCCCTCCTCTTGTTGCTATCATTATTGCTATTTGGCGTAAAAACGCCCTATTCGCCCTTTTATGTGGCGTAATGCTATGCCATTTAATGATGGTAAATGGTAACCCTATAAACGGCTTAGCTGGCACATTTTTCGGTATTAGCGGTGTATTTTCATCACTAGGTAATGTTTATATTATTAGCTTTAGCTTGTTAATTGGCGCTTTAGTGACCTTAATGAATCAATCTGGCGCAGTAAACGGCTTTATTAATCATTTAGCTTCGTTGAATTTAGTTAAAAATAGCCGCCAAGCCAGTATATTACCAACCGTTATCGGTACTACCATATTTACCGATACTAACCTCAGTATGTTTACCGCCGGTATGGCAAGTCAAAAATTATTTGATCAGCATAAACTCAGCCGAGCACGTCTTGCTTACTTAGTTGACTCTACTTGTGCACCGGTCAGTATTTTATTCCTAGTGAACGGTTGGGGAGCATACGTACTTGGCTTACTTGATGGTTATTCTTTTGACGATCCCGTGGGCATTTTAATTGGTACTATCGGCTATAACCTTTACGCAATTATTGCCGTAGTGATGGCTTATTACACCGCTTTTAGTGGTAAAGTTTTCGGACCAATGAAGCACGCTGAATCACTAATTAATGTCGACAAGCAAACAACTGTCGACCACGTAGCGCCAGCCAAAATTATGTGGCTCCCCATGATAGCGCTATTAATTGGCACTTTCGCCTTGCTCTGGTTCACTGGTGATGGCGATATTCGCCGTGGCTCAGGTGCCTTCTCAGTATTTTGGTCTGTTGCTGCTGCATTAGTATTCTTAGTGATGTTAATTAGCGCTCACAAACTTATGTCATTTAACGATATTTTCAAAGCAGCCATTACCGGTATTAAATATATGGCGCCAGCTGTCGCGATATTAGTGCTATCTTTCGCTTTTGGTGATGCCATAAAAAGCTTAGGCACCGGTACTTACGTTAGCCAGTTGATTAATGTTGAAGTGCCATTATTCTTAATGGCACCAATTCTTTTCATTGCTGCCGCAATTATGGCTTTTGCTACGGGTACCTCTTGGGGGACGTTTGCTATTTTGATCCCTATTGCTGTACCAATCGCCCAACAAAGTGGCTTACCGATTGAGTTTTTAGTTGCTGCGGTGCTTGGCGGCGGCATTTTTGGCGATCATGCTTCACCTATTTCTGACACCACTGTTGTTGCGTCAATTGCCAGTGGTTGTGATCATTTCGAACATGTTAAAACACAGTTGCCCTATGCTTTAGTTGGTGCTGCCTTAACAATAATGGCCTATATCGCCATCGGACTTAGTTTTTAAGTGACCACTATAGACATTAATATCCTCGACCACCAAGAAGATTTTCTCGTGGTCGACAAGCCAGCCAATATTAATTTTCACGATGAAGAGCACCTTGGCTCAGGTTTTTACTCGCAAGTAAAAAAGTTCGCTGCTAGCCAATTAGGCATAGTGGAGATCTTTCCAGTACATCGATTAGATAAAATGACTTCTGGTTTGATGATATTTGCTAAAAACATTAATAGCGCCAGAGCGTTTCAATTATTGTTTGAGCAACACCAGGTACAAAAATTTTACCTTGCCATTGCTGACGGCAAGCCAAAAAAGAAACAGGGCCTTATTAAAGGTGATATGGAAAAAAGCCGTCGAGGCATGTGGAAGCTGATGCGGACCATGAAAAATCCTGCTATTAGTCAGTTCCAATCCTATAACATTGCGCCGAAAAGGCGGCTATATCTCATCAAACCTCATTCAGGAAAAACTCACCAAATTCGCGTAGCGCTAAACAGCATAGGAGTGCCTATTTTAGGTGACCCTTTATATAACAGTAGTCTTACGTCAGACCGAGGTTACTTGCACGCATTTGCTTTAGACTTTACTCTCAACAATACACATTACCAATATTGTCATGCCCCACGTAATGGCAAAGAATTTAATACACCAGCAACTATTAGCGCAATTGAAGTATTAAGCCCTGTATGGCAACAAGTTTGGCCTAAAGTTTAATCTTTAAAAATTAACATTAACAGATGAATCATGAGCACTCTTGGACATCGACATATATGGATATATTAATATCGTGATGTCATAAATGCCAAAGAACGGCCATGCACACGATATAACGCATATTCTGTACATAAAAGGAGAGCGAATAAGCTCTAATACCGCCCAAGGTGAACGACATGTTATTTTTAGCATACCGTTTCAGTCTTGGCTTAATTTACGATGGACATTTTCTTTCTCGTCGGGACGATAGAAGAAGGCTTTCTACCATATTATCAAAATACCCAATTACCTAGATATTGCCCCAAGTATGGAATATGGAAAAACGGCAAGCAACTATATTATGTGTGCTAATATGCCATTAAAGCTTAATTGATACAGCAAGTCATTGCCTTTAATGTATGACACCTTTTTACCATTTGATAATGCATAAGTGTCATGGCTAAGCTTTATCATTAAGAGATCAATAAATCTTTAAGCTTGGTTCGATTTCCATTGGTTAATGATGCCTAATGCTTCTGATACTTTATACCGCAGTAGTGCAAATTCTCAAGCGAGTTGATTTAGCTTACGTCATCTGCAATAGCCATTAGGCGTTTTTTTGATGTTAACAATAAATCACTTGTTTAGAGCAACCTGCATAAGTTAAAGCGTCTGCAACCTCATCGCATAGCGACGAAAAGTGAACTATAGATTTAATCTGCAAATCAATTAACGGGTGTATCTGAGTTAACAGACACTTTCCACTTACCATCGACGATTTGTCGGTTGATAAAATCAAACAACTCAACTTCAGGAATAGGTTTAGAAAAGTAATAACCTTGGATAAGGTCACAATCATGTTCAGTTAAGCTACGCAATTGTGCCTGAGTCTCCACACCTTCAGCGATAACTGTTAGGCCTAAATTTTTCACCATTGCAATAGTCGACATAATAATTTGAAAATCGGCATGATTTTCTAACATACCAAAGACAAAACTTTTATCTATTTTAATCACATCAACCGGCATACGCTTTAAGTAAGCCAAAGAAGAATAACCGGTACCAAAGTCATCAATGGCAAAACTAAAGCCCAGACTGCGCATAGCATCCATGGTTTCAATCGCCTTATCGATATCTTTAACTAGTATTTGTTCTGTCAATTCAAGCTCAAAGTTGTTTGCCGACAAATCAAACTCTTCAAGTAACTCTTTCAAATATTTGAGTAAATTGACATCAGCAAACTGGCCAGCGGAGAGATTAATGGCGATGATAACATCAGCTAAGCCAATGGCCCTCATCTCTTTATAAAGTTCAAAGCATCGGCGTATTACCCAGTAACCAAGCTCGATCATATGCTCTGAATTTTCTAAAATCGGAATAAAATCATCTGGCGATACCATGCCTCGCTCAGGATGCTGCCAACGTAAAAGCGCTTCAAAACCATGTACTTTATTGCTTTTAGCCACTAATTGAGGCTGCAAACTTAAACTAAATTGCCCTTTCGCCAATGCTTGCTTAACCTCACTCTCCATCATCACTCGATGAGCAACACGCTGGAACATACCACCTTGGTAAACAAAATACTGATCGCCACCATTATCTTTCGCTTCATACATGGCAATATCAGCATGACTAATTAGTTCACTCGCTTGAATTAAGTCGCCGTCGGTCATCGCGATACCAATACTACAAGTAACGTAAAATAAATTGCTATTAACCTTAATGGGTTGCTGAAAGCTTTTTAAAATAGTCTTAGCAAGTTCCTCTGCGACCTCAAACGAGGTATTTTCATTTAATAAAATAAGAAACTCATCACCACCAAAGCGACAAACAATATCAGTGCTGGTCACGCTCAAATTAATTCGGTTGGCTGCTTCAATAAGCAACTTATCGCCTTCACCATGGCCGTGAGTATCGTTAACTTTTTTAAAATCATCTAAATCTAAAAATAACACCCCAACAGTACTACTTTGTCGGCTGGCACTATTTAGTACTTTGCGTAGTTGATAACTGAGCATATTGCGATTAGGCAGACCGGTTAATAGGTCATACATGGCAATATTTTCCAATTCTTGCGTCTTCTGGGTAATTTCAATATTTAACTGTTCGAGTTCATAACTTAGCTCTGTTGTGGCATCAATTAAGACATCAATTTCATCCGGGAAAACTTTTGACTGGCTTATTGTCGTTTTTCTAAATTGTTCAAACTCTTTTCGAGCCAATAACGGTAAAATATCTGACAATAGTAATAGTCGTTTAGTAAATGGACCAGCAACAAAGTAGACAAGGAACGCCATCACAATGAGTATTGCAATTGCCGAAAGCAAAAACTGTAAACGATGATCTTGATATTTTTCAGTAAAAGAACTGACATCATCAACTTGCGCCATATAGAAATTTTGCTTAGTCGATTCAGCTAAAGGTAAGAGATTGATTAAATAACTTTTGTTATCATGCGCTATTTGAAAACCTTCTTGTTTAACATTTAAGAGCAGTTCTTGCGATTGACTATCCGTAAATAAAGCCTTCATTAGACTAGGCGCAGATGAGGTAATAATTTCAGCATGTTTCAACCTAACTTGTTGTGACTTGTCGAATGCAACAATCGCTACTTGGTTCTCAAGCGACTGATTAATGGCAAAAATTACATCAACAAATGAAATCGCCATTGAGACAATTGCCATATCACCTTTAGCATTTAAAATAGGTACAGAAACTAGCTGTAAACATTTTTGCACGCAACTTAACTGATAATCTGGTGCATCAGTTTGAACAACATGTTTAATACTAACTAACACTTGTTTAGACAAAGGCTCAGATTGAAATATCGGTTGCAGCCGCTCAGATACCAGCCATAAAGACTCAACATTATGGTTGATTTGTAAGGCATCAAACTGTTGTTCTAAAGCATTGGCTGCTTGAGAAAAATCAGTTTGCTCCTTCAAGTGCACCAAATCAGTGAAAGATTCTAACCAGATACGAGTTTGCTCTTGAACAATTCGACTTTGCATCTCAAACTGAGCATTACCTTGACGCAGTTTATTATCTTGGTACTGCTCAAACTCCTGCTCGAGCCTAGAAATAGACAACATTGAGATTGCAAGGCTGATCAAGATCAATGCACTAACAACGAGAATAAAAAACTTTACTGAAACACTGACAAAACGAGTTCTCATGATTAAAACCAATACATAAATTGAATCGCCCAAACTTGCCAATTTTCGCTATCATTAGCAATGGGGTCAGGTTGTACAATAGGAGATAACCTTGCCCCTCCTTGCATCCAATGATATTCAGCATTTACCCGAAAGTTTGTCGAAAAATCATAAGATAACCCAATAACGTTATCATGATGAAAAGCAAAATATGCCGGCACTAAGCCGCCTGAACTTTGCTCTAACTTGCGACCATCTTTATCATCTTTGTTAGCATAAAAACGTTCATATCGTGCCATTAGCGACAGGTTTTTATGTAATTTATAGCTTGCTTGCACATAATAGCCCTGACCAGTTTCGTCACGATCAAATCCAGAGAAGTAAAAATCACTGGTAGCAAAGCGCTCTTGAAATACTTCCGCGCTAAATTGCCAATGCTCGCCCTCATAAAGTGCATTTACGGTATAAAATTGGAAGACAAAATCACTATCAATAAAGTTATCTACTTCAGCTTGCTCATAGGTAAAGGTTGAATCAAGTAGCGATAACCCAAAGCGCCATTGAGAATATGCTGGCCGCCAATAAATGCTCGCCTGGGTATCCAAATCATGATCAAGTTTACCGAAGGCGAAATCACCGAGCACAACTTCGACCTGATCATCCGTAATAGCACTTTTTCCTCGACTAAAATTAAAATCAATTTCTCCAAGGCTGTCATCACTGTAACTTAGCTTAACCGCAGCGCCATCACCACCAACGGCAATGTCACGAAAGCCGTCAAAATAAACCACTTGAGGGATAATAATCGATGGCCGAGCAAAAGGAATGTCGCGGGTACTGGAGTATAGCCAATGATTATTTTTTACCCGACCAAAGTAAAAACTCGCTTGCCATGACTCATTATGAAATGCATCCCACTCTAGAAGTAAATAATCTAATCGAGGACCTGCATGGTAACGATTGCCACCATTTAGGTAAACAGCTTGACCGGCAATACGAAAATCATCATTAAGTTGATATGAGGCATTAAGGCCAACCTCGGTTAATTCAAATGACACACCTTCATCAGCATTAATATAGTTACTATTGTTAGCATCAATAATTCCCTGAGCTACAAAACCATGTACCTGTAACGATTCGTTCTTTATCGCCATTGCATTGACGCTACCGTTCAGAAATAGAGCACTTAAGCAACTTACTGAGTAAGACAAGCATTTTAACGGTCTAATCACTAATTTTAATGACATTGACATCTTCGACCTCCGACAAATTTTCCACATAACCAATCGCACCCTTAGTCGATTTTATAGCCTCGATAAGCTCACTTTCACTGGCAACTTCAATAGGAGCTACGCCGTAGCCTGAAAACGTTAGCTTGTGCCAAATTCGGTCAAGCTGATAAGGGAATAATCGTAATTGCTCTTTACAAAATTTTTGATGAAGGGGATCCTCACTGGCCAAAACATAGACCACAATAGGTGTACCGTTTTTCCAATGCACTTGACGCATAGAATATATTCGGCGCAACTGGGTCTTTGACAGCAAAACCGTATCTGCTGTTATATTTGAAATAATATTTATTGCTTCAACTTGGGGGGAGAAGAGCAAGATAACGAAAGTAATTTGAATAAATATGGCTTTAATAACTTCATCCTTGTTTTTAACATAGAACGACATGACTACATTTAACCGCGATACCAATACCCAGCACCAAAGGTAAATCAATGAATTAATTAAAATTCCTACAACATTTAGTTTAGTAAACTTACACTAACTTACCACGCATTATCCACCTTAATTCCCCATACAAGTGATTAGACCAGTATTTTGCTGCTATATTCTGCGAAAACACTATAATAATCGTCTAATTGCATTAAATCCGACATTTTGCTAAATTAAATGCAAAGTCGTATACAAACACGGCATAACAATGATATTAACCAATTTTAAAGGTGTTTTTACCGAAAATGACTACAAAGTTTAACATTTTAGTATTAAATGGCCCTAACTTGAATATGTTAGGTAAACGTGAACCCGCTATTTACGGTTCATTATCACTGGCTGAGATTATGACAAATTTACAGCGTGTTGCCAATGACGCAAACGTTGAACTAGGTTATCTCCAATCAAATGCTGAGCATGTATTGATTGATGAAATTCATCGCAGTTTTGAAAAAGTAGACTTTATCATTATTAACCCTGCTGCTTTTACTCACTCTAGTGTCGCCATTAGAGATGCGTTGTTATCGGTGAACATTCCGTTCATTGAAGTACACTTGTCCAATGTTCACGCTCGTGAAGCGTTTAGACAACATTCATATTTATCAGATATCGCCGTTGGCGTTATTAGTGGCTTAGGTGCTAGTGGCTATGAGTTTGCTTTACAAGCGGCCATTTCACATAGAGAAAAACAGTAATTAACAATTAAAGTGGCTTAATCACTTTAATCATTCAAAACATAAATTTAATAAATATTAAAAGGTATTCAAATGGATATTCGTAAAATAAAAAAGCTAATTGAGTTGGTTGAAGAATCAGGAATTAATGAGTTAGAAATTTCTGAAGGCGAAGAGTCGGTACGTATCAGCCGTGGCGGACCTGTAATGCAGGCAGCGCCTATGATGCACGCAGCACCAGTGGCTGCTCCAGTAGCAGCACCTGTCGCTACGGCAGCGCCTGCGGCGGCTCCAGCATTATCTGGTCATGTTGTTCGTTCTCCAATGGTTGGTACTTTCTATGCGTCGGCATCACCAGACTCTCCAGCATTTGTTGAAGTAGGTCAGCATGTCAATGCTGGTGATACTTTATGTATTCTTGAAGCAATGAAAATGATGAACCAAATTGAAGCAGACAAGTCTGGTGTTATCAAAGAAATCTTAGCGGCTAACGAAGACGCAATTGAATTTGATCAACCGCTATTCATCATTGAATAATCCCATATACATCAACGCATAAGGGTCATTCTATGTTAGATAAAGTTGTTATCGCCAACCGAGGCGAAATTGCACTACGAATCTTACGTGCATGTAAAGAGTTAGGTATTAAAACGGTTGCAGTGCATTCAACTGCCGACAGAAACTTAAAACACGTTTTATTAGCAGATGAAACTATCTGTATTGGTAAGCCGTCAGCGCCGGATAGCTACCTTAATATTCCAGCAATAATTACCGCTGCAGAAGTAACTAATTCTGTTGCTATTCATCCTGGCTACGGTTTTTTAGCTGAAAATGCTGACTTTGCTGAACAAGTTGAGCAATCAGGCTTTGCCTTTATCGGCCCTAAAGCTGAAAGCATTCGTATTATGGGTGATAAAGTAGCGGCAATTAAGGCCATGAAAGTAGCTGGTGTGCCTTGTGTGCCAGGCTCAGATGGCCCGCTAAACGATGACGATGAGGCAAATAAAGCCCATGCTAAACGCATTGGTTACCCTGTTATTGTCAAAGCTGCTGGTGGCGGTGGTGGTCGAGGCATGCGTGTTGTGCGCAGCGAAGAAGAATTGGTCGACTCAATTGCACTAACCAAAAAAGAAGCCGGTACTATTTTCAAAAATGACATGGTGTACATGGAGAAATTTCTTGAAAACCCTCGTCATGTTGAAATTCAAATTATGGCTGATGGCCAAGGTGGCGCAATCCATTTAGGTGAACGTGATTGTTCAATGCAACGTCGTCATCAAAAAGTGGTTGAAGAAGCTCCAGCACCAGGTATTACACCTGAAATGCGCGCTAAAATTGGCGAACGTTGTTGTAAAGCTTGTATCGATATTAACTACCGCGGTGCTGGCACATTTGAATTCTTGTATGAAAATGGTGAGTTCTATTTCATTGAAATGAATACTCGTATTCAAGTTGAGCACCCAGTTACTGAAATGATCACTGGTGTTGATTTGATCAAAGAGCAATTACGTGTTGCGGCTGGCCAGCCATTATCTTATACCCAAGATGATATTAAAATAGCAGGCCACTCGATAGAGTGTCGTATTAACGCTGAAGATCCACGTACTTTTATTCCTTCACCGGGTAAAATTACTCGCTTCCACCCACCGGGCGGTTTAGGCGTACGTTGGGATTCTCACATTTATGCTGATTATTCTGTACCACCACATTATGACTCTATGATCGGTAAATTGATCACTTGGGGCGATAATCGCGATGTAGCCATTGCTCGTATGCGCAATGCCTTAAGCGAGTTAGTGATTGATGGTATTAAAACTAACATTGCTTTACATCAAGATATTTTAGATGATCAAGGTTTTGTTAATGGCGGTGCCAATATTCACTACTTAGAAAAGAAATTAGCTGAATCTGAATAAAAGACAAATTGATTTTAATACAAGCCCTGCATTGCAGGGCTTTTTTATGTTCAAAATGAACTGTATTAAGCAATCACATGGACGTAAAATAGCTGATATTGGATGAATCAGTTAAGTTTTAAGTTCCCTACAAAACCTATGTAGCTAACACCATTGTGGTAATGTCGTGATATCATGGCAATAAATAAAGACTTATTACGTGCAAAAGATTCGAGAATATGACTGATTTATTAGCAAAACCTAGCCCTCCTGCAGATGATGATTGCTGCGGTGGTGGTGCTTGCAACCCTTGTGTTTGGGATCATTACTACGCTGAGCGTAAAAAGTGGCGCTTACAACAAGTTGCATTAAAAGCGGCAGCAGAACTAGAAAAAACACAAACTGACAACTAGTTTATATAGCTAAGCCACTTAAATGCGCATAAGCTAATTAAGATATTTAACCTGTCATTTTCAGCACTTTTGCAACTAACTTGTTAATACCACTTGCCGCTTCAACTAATGAAGTTGCTAACATATACGCAGGTGTTGATACTAATTGTCGCTTGTCATCAACGACGATATCATCAACCGCACAACTTTGATGAACCAAGCCAATATTGCTTAACGACTCAGCAAGTCCGGTATCATTGCCAATAGTTGCTGTGGCGTCTTTACCGTAGATTAGTGGGATCATGACTGGCGCAATGCACATATAACCCGCTGGTTTCTTCGCTTTAGCAAATGCTTGGCATACGGCTAGTACTTGTTCATTAACAGCAATAGCTTCACCATTAATGGCAAAATCAGACAAATTCTTCGCCGCCCCAAAGCCCCCAGGCACAAGCAAAGCATCAAACTCATCAATATGAAACTCGGTAAGATCCTCAGTATCACCACGAGAAATTCGAGCCGACTCAACTAACACATTACGTTGTTCTTGCTCCATAACCTGACTAGTGAAGTGATTAATAACATGGTGCTGATTAATATTAGGGGCAAAACAGCGATATTTCGCTCCTGCTTGTTCAACAGCGAGTAGTGTTAATACTGACTCATGTATTTCGGCGCCATCATAAACACCACACCCTGATAAAATTATCGCTATATTTTTCATACTTTACCTTGATTTTTTTCCATTATTTCATGTGATAATTGACATACTAATACCGTAAGCACAGATACTAGCATTAAACCGGCAAATGGTAGTGCGCTACCATCATAAAACACCGCTAATATTGGTCCCGCTAGAGCACCAACACCAAAACGCAAAGTGCCATTTACCGCCGTAGCCGTGCCGGTATGTTCAGTAAATTCTTGTAGAATAAGTGCATTGGCATTGACTGATATCATCGATAAACTGCCCATTAATGGCAATATTGCCACAACATGATAAGGCAAAGGTAACGATAGGATATTGGCTAAGAATAAACTTGTTGCAGCGATAATTGACAACAAAACACCATAATTGAGCATTCTTCGCGAGCCAACTCTCGTCACTAAGCGGGTATTAATAAAATGCGCGCTCATCAAGGCAAATACATTCAAAGCAAATAAAATACTAAAGGTAAATTCAGATACCTTAAATACCGTTAAATAAACAAATGGAATAGCAGTAATGTAGGCAAAAAAAGCTAACGACACCATCATTGATGAAATCAGGTCTAAACGGGCTTTTTTATTGCTGAAAACAATTTTGTAACGTTGAAGAACACTAAATTCCTCGCGTTTTTTTACTGACTTAACCTCAGGTAGAAAGTAAAAGCTACATAGAAAAATAATCAAAGCATAAATTGCCAACACGTAGAATATCATTTGCCAACTATGCAGTAATAACGCACTACCGATACTCGGGGCAATCATCGGCGCTAACATCATGATCATGCTGACATAAGAAAGCCCTTTCGCGGTATCTTTGCCATACAACTGATTAATTATGCCGGGTACTACAACCGTGGCCGCACTGCCAATAAAGGCCTGAAAAAAGCGTAAAGCAATAAACTGCTCAATATTTTTCACATAGGTTAATGCCAGTGTTGTTAGGATAAAACCAGTCAGCCCTAGCATCACTAAACCACGACGAGAGTATTTATCAGCCATCGGGCCAAAAACTAACATACCAATGGCATAGCCAAATAAGTAAATACTTAAACTGTTTTGTACTAACGGCATTTGCGTGAAAAAATGTTCCGCCAATTTCGGCATTGCTGGCAAGTACATATCTATCGCCAACGGCGACACTGCTATAATTGCCGCCAGCAAAGGCAATAGGTACTTTAGTGATAATTGTGTCGAGTTATTTGCCACTCTTAGTTTGTCCTCATATTTAGTCTGTAAACTTTACTTGAAGTTTAAACATCCACTGATACATCTGCTAATTTACGCATCTGGATACTGATGTACTAATTTACCTAATGTTTGAATCGCTTGGTCGATACGTTCACACCACTGCACACCAAAGCTTATGCGCATATAATTTTTGTACTTTCCCGAAGGAGAGAATATTTCACCTGGAGCAAAACTGACACCTTGCGCAATAGCTTTGCTAAAGAACTGGCTAGTATCAACATGAGAACGGCATCGTACCCAAAGTACACTGCCACCTTGTGGTTTGGAAATACATACTTGTTCAGGAAAGTGTTGGGCAATTAACGCCCGCATGCGTTCACTGTTGTAACGTAGTGTTTTGCGTAATACTTGCAAATGTCGGTCGTATTCACCACTCATTAAGTAATCAGTCAATGTCCATTGCTGCAACATTGGCGTAGAACAAGATTGCGCACGCTTAATACGTTTTGCCTTTTCTTCAAATACCCCAGGCAACAACCAACCTACTCGATAGCCTGGCGCCGCGGTTTTAGAAAAAGATGAACACGTCAGAACTAGGCCTTTTTCTGAATATAATTGTGCTGAAATCGGTCGACGGTCTGTAAAATATAAATCACTGTAAACTTCATCTTCGATGAGTGGGATATTATTAGCTTCAAGTAGCTCGACCATATTTTTTCGCTGCGCATCAGTCATCATAGAACCTAGCGGGTTATTAATCGCCGTAGAAAATAAGCAGGCCTTCACTGAGTGCTGTTTAATAACACTGGCTAATTCAGTGACACAAACGCCATCTTCTGGGCTGGTATACACTTCTAATGCCTTCATACCTAAGCTATCAATAAGCTCAATTAAACCAAAAAAACAAGGAGATTCAACGGCAATAATGTCGCCTCGCTGAGCAACACATTGCAGTGCTATTGATAAGGCTTCTTGTGCACCATTAGTAATGATTAAATCGTCATGATTTACTAACACCCCCTGCTCTTGATAACGACAAGCTAAATTCAAACGTAGCTTAGGGTCACCGTTCACTGGACCATAACTCACAGCTTTTTCAGAGACTCGACTGAGCACTGAACGCATTAACCTTGCCAGTGCTTTGTCGGGCGGGTGCGCATGCACAGGGTTAGAAATACCTAAAGCCACAGAGTCGGGCAGATGTACCGCCTCGTACACTTGCTCAATTAAACTTCGACAAGATATTTCTGCAGGCTCGCAACTCGCCCATTTTGCTCTTCGTGGCAGTAATGTTCGTGCTTGTTTGGCTTTTAAATAATAGCCTGACTGAGGCCGAGCAGAGATAGTACCTTGTCGCTCAAGCTCAACATAAGCCTGTTTAACAGTTGGCACACTGATCTCAAATTGTCGGCTTAACTTGCGCAAGCTTGGCAGTTTATCACCCGCACGCAAAGCACCAATTTCTTCTTGGTGTTCAACAAAATCAATAACTTGTTGGTATAAAAATTCCGGCGCTGATTTATCAACTAATCGCATAACTGTATAGGTTGCATTTTTATTTTTCTGTGTATGTTATTACAACAAAAAATCAGTAAACTGTCCATTCATCGGGAGAAATAATTTACTTAGCACAGATATATACCCAAGCGACTTGGGTATAGGCACCCCATAGTAAGCATAGAGAATCAACGAGGAGAGGCACATGACATTCGCATATATTGCAAAAACGGTATTAAAAAAATGGATCAACGCATTATCATATCGAGGTTTTAGCACTCAACTGGTCAGCCATGAAACCCAAGTACCTTTGTCTTCTAACGTTACGAAAGTACCTGTAGACAAGCAACCTTGTCAGCTTAAGTAAATTTTAAATATATGCTAGCGAGTAATTAGCTCGCTATCCCTTTACGCTTTATTTCATAGGATTGTTATGAACAACACATTTCTATATGTCATTACGGTTATTATCTGGGGTTCAACCTGGATTGCCATCAACTTCCAATTAGGCGATGTTGCGGCAGAAACATCAATAGTCTATCGCTTTGGTTTGGCGGCACTGATGCTATTTGTTTATTGCAAATGCAAAAATTTACCTTTGAAATTTTCATGGCAAAACCATCTACAGTTTGCGCTTTTTGGCATCACGCTCTTTGGCTTTAATTATTATTTACTCTACTCGGCGCAGCAACACATTAACTCAGCACTCACCTGCATAGCCTTTTCAAGCATCATGTTTTTTAACGTTTTTAATGCTCGAATTTGGTACGGAACTAAAATAACCAAGCAAGTTTATCTCGGTGGAACTTTTGGGCTAATTGGCATAGTAACCTTGTTTTGGCCGCAAATAAATGACACACAATTAGGTGCTGAAACGCTGATAGGTTTAGGGCTTTGTATTACAGGAACTCTCTTTGCTTCTACTGGCAATATGCTGTCAATGAAGAATCAAAAGCTGCAATTGCCGCTGATGTCAGCGAATGCCTGGGGCATGTTCTATGGCTCAATTTTTATGGCCTTGGTGGTAATAGTACAAGGTAAAAGTTTTAACTTTGACTACTCATTTTCTTACATCAGTTCACTATTGTACCTATCAATATTTGGCTCTGTTATAGCCTTTGCTAGCTATCTAACCTTACTGAACCGTATTGGCGCCCATAAAGCGTCTTATACATCAATCATGTTCCCTGCGGTTGCGGTGATTATCTCAACCCTTTTTGAAGGTTTTTCATGGACGCTTTTTACTGTTATCGGTTTAACTTTCATTTTAATTGGTAACCTAGTGGTACTCGCTCGGCCAAGTATGTTGAAGGCTAAAAATAAACAACCAAATAGCGCTGATGAGGCAGACTTAAAAACATCAATGGCAGTGAATGTTACTCAAAAAACCTTGAATACAGAAGCTCTATAGTCTGCTCGACAATTAAAAAAATGCTCAGTTTTGTGCGCAGTACACTTATTAATAAGTGCCAATTGCACAACCCGGCGCTGAATTCCTTCCTTTTCAGCGCCGTTTTTTATTCTTTACATTGAAGATTAAAGACACTCAGTAATTATTATTAAGCCTTAATCATCAGATGCTTAGCAACATTTTACCGGCAATTTCCTTCACAACTTTTGCGGCTAGCTGAGAGGTCATATTGTCGATATCTTTATTCGGATTAAATTCAACGACATCAGCCCCTACCAAAGGCATATTAATTTGATGGATGATATTAATAACCTCACGCGTTGTTAGCCCGCCTGGTTCTCGGTGCGAAACACCGGGTGCAAAAGCAGGGTCGATACCATCAATATCAAGTGACAAATACACCGGGTGCTGAAAAACTAGCGGTTGTGAAAGTGGCCAATGCCGCATTTCTAACGATTCAACACTAAACTTAGCAATTTGCTGTTCTTGATGCAGGTTCAGTGTTCGTATGCCAACTTGTACTAATCGATCGCAGAGCCCATCTTCCATCACCCGTGCAAAAGGAGAAGCATTAGAATAGCGATTACCTTTGAAGCAATCATATAAGTCTGAATGTGCATCAATATGCAATATGGTGAGTTGGTCAAAGTGTTTACGATAACTTTTTAACACTGGGTAACTAATACTATGATCGCCACCTAAGGTTAGCAAACGGGTATTATTAGATAACAATTGGTCACAACCTTGCTCAATAGAGACAATGAAATTTTCTGGCACAGCAACATTAATATCGCCAGCATCCAGCCATCGTTCAGACTCTCGTAAGTTTACACCTAACTCGGTAGAGCCATTTAATGACCCATGGCTTAGCACCTCACGAATAACGCTTGGTGCTAAAGCAGGCCCTCGTTCAAACGAAGAGTTGTCATCAAAAGGTATGCCTAATAAGGCAACTTTAAACACATCACTTTTTGTCATTTATTGCCCTTTTACTGCCTTTTTATTAGTAAGCGCCAATGGGAGAGCCTGGCGGTAATTTGATTTTAGACACGGGTGTAGATAACTTATCATGACTTAAGCTGTAATTAATTTGATTTGCTAACAAGGTGAACTGGGCACGAGAGCCTTTATATTTTCGGGTACTGCGCTTATCTGTTAACCATTGTGATAATTCAGTTAAGGTTAAATACACTTCAGCTCGCACTTCAGGCACAACATTTTCGCTATGCCATAACGCTAATAAATGTTCGACCAATTGCTGATTTACTCGTTGCTGGACTAGTAATGCGGTAGATTTTTCAGCATCTGCTTGCAGCGTGGCATCAACAAGTTCGCTAAATAACTGCCTAACTGACGGTATGTCATCATCAAGCATGGTCTGCTGTTGTAATCTCGCTAAACGCTCAGCATTAAGCAATAATGACAAAGTATGCTTGGCACTAGCTTCTGCGGCACTTATAGGGTCAAACGTTAAACCAGTATTACTAATAAAGCTTTCTCGATTGCGACTGTAGCCATAAGCTTTTGGTGGAATTAACGCGGTAATTTCAGCAGGTACCATTAAAATCTCTGGCGATAAAGTTAACAATAGGACTTTCAAAGCAGCATGTTGTGATTTACCTGAAACCATTTTTTGTTGGTTAATAAATTCTTCACTACGCAATTGATAGCCGTAGTCAACGCCAGCAATCAATTTCACAGTAGCTTCCACTTGAAAACGATGAAAATTATAGATTGGCACTAACACTTGTTCCAGTTCCGACATAGGTGTGCCAACAGGAATACTGTTTAAACCAAAATTCTTTAAGGCTAGTTTTCTAACTTCTAACACCCGAGTGAGCTCAGCTGCAGCATCTTTACCATTGTCCCATAAGTGGCCAGTGGCGTGAGCGCTTGCTTTAGACCTAGCATCAGGATCAGAGACATATTCCAAGCCCTGTTGTTGCGCAGACTTAACCAGTTCAGACAAATAATGTCCTTCCTGCGTTTTCTCAACATCAGCATAACCATAGGCAATAACGAATTTATCCCAATCACCAATATCTTTTGCATAGGCGTTTTCTAAACTAATTTCATCATTTTTGATCGTGATTAACGGATGTGGGTAATCCATAACCGAAGCGCGGTCGTTAACACTAGCAGCAAAGTTATGTGCGATACCTAAAGTATGCCCGACTTCGTGCGCTGATAGCTGGCGAATACGCGCTAATGCCATTTCTTTCATCGCACTGGTATCGGTATCCGTAGTTTTAAAAGGTGAAGTTAAACCCAGTGCAATTAAATAGTCTTGACGTACACGCAAAGATCCTAACGTCACGTGACCTTTAATTATTTCACCGGTACGAGGATCAATAACTGAAGAGCCATACGACCAACCGCGTGTGGCTCGATGTACCCACTGAATCACGTTATAACGTACATCCATGGGGTCGGCATCGCTCGGTAACATTTTTACTTGAAAGGCATTTTCATAACCAACAGCAGAAAATGCTTGGTCCCACCAACGCGCGCCATCTAACAATGCACTTTTAATCGGTTCAGGTACGCCAGCATCTAAATAGTAGATAATGGGTTCAACAGCTTCACTGACTTTCGCTTGTGGATTTTTCTTATTTAGGCGATGGCGAGGAATATTACGTTTGATCAACGGTTCATCAATAGCGCTGGCATAATCCGCATAAGAATTTTCCCAGAACCCACTGTAGGGATGAAATTGACGAGTTTGGTAACCATCATCAGGCAGTTTAATTAATGAATGGTGTAAGTTCACCGTAACAGCTGAAGCGTCAGGGGTAACCGAGCGTAAATGAGCCCCCGCTTTTGAACCTTTATAGGTAACTGTCGCTTCTAACTCAGTATTATTCGGAAACGCTTTCGTACGCTTTGCATAAACACCACTACGTGTTGCATCAATTTTATAACTGCCTTGTTTTCTTCGCTTTAGTTGCTCAGACAAGTTATGAATATCTGACAATAAAAATGGCGTGTAATCGATAAGGATTTTACTGTTATCTGCTGAATTTTTGCTGACTTTAAAGCCCCAAATAATTGAGCTAGCAAACGCTTCATCAATAGCTTGTTTCTCCAGTTCATTATCTGTATCAGCGCGGTAATAAGTATTAAGTTGACGTAAAAATACTTTGTCACCTACTTTTTCAAAGCGTACTAGACGTGTATCACCCAACTGGCCACGGTCTAAACCAATATCATTGGAACCAACACCATGAGGCAAACCACTTTGAAATAAAAATTCTTGTTGAAAGTTTTCTAGTTCTAAAAACACTTTCCCTGTTTTATCATCAAGATAAAAAGAAAAGTAACCTTGATGACGCTGCTTATCTTTAATAAATTCAGCATAAGTTGTTGCTGCTTGTGCCTGCGCTTGTACTGATAACGAGCAGCAGAAAAATAAAACCATTAGCCTAATGAAGAACTTCATTCCATATCCTTGCAATCTGTAAAATTAAATTAGTAGAAGTACTGAAAATACTCTTATTCTTGTTATAATCGACGTAAAAGTAGCCTTAAAAGTTTTTAAGATTACTTTATAGAATAATTAAAGCAACTTTTGATGCCATGATAGTACACCATCACATCGAAAATTAAATACAATATACAATTTACTCTGTAAAAAGAGTGTGACTCTAAAGTAATTAGGTAACCCGATGCAACGACTAGCTCCCGCTTTACGTGAAGATAATGTACCGTTAGATTTAATTTCATTAATAAAAACTATTTTAGCTGCAACAAAAGAAATCTCGTTTCGTGTCAGCCAAGCACACTTAGGTGGCTTGATGGGCTCAACTTTGGATGAAAACATTCAAGGTGAAGTGCAAAAGAAACTTGATGTTGTTGCCAATGAGTTATTTAAAGATATATTGTTAGAGTCAGGCTTTGTAAAAGCTATTTCATCTGAAGAAGAAGACACCTCAGTAGGCGGTGATAAAAATGGCAAGTTTCTTGTTTCATTTGATCCGCTAGACGGAAGTTCAAATATCGATATCAATTCTTTAATTGGTACTATTTTCTCCATTCATGAAGCACCGGAAGATGCTGAGCCGTCAGACCCTGATATGTTCAAGCAATCAGGTAATCGACAAGTTTGTGCTGGCTATGTACTTTACGGCCCATCAACTATGTTAGTAATGACAACCGGTAGTGGTACTCACTTTTACGTTTTAGATCGCACACATGGCGGCTACTTATTAGTTGAACGTAACGTACAAGTGCCACAAGATACACAAGAGTTTGCCATTAACATGTCAAACCAACGTTTTTGGCAAGCGCCAATGCAAAACTACATTAGCGACTTACTTGCCGGTGATACCGGCCCACGTGGTAAAAACTTCAACATGCGTTGGATTGCCGCTATGGTGGGTGATATTCATCGTGTATTAACACGTGGCGGTTTATTTACTTACCCAAGCGATAATCGCAACCCAGAAAAACCATATAAATTACGTTTAATGTATGAAGCCAACCCAATGAGCTTTTTAATTGAACAGGCCGGTGGTTTAGCAATGACGAGCGAAGGTCGCATCATGGATATTGAACCAACTGACATTCACCAACGTGTTGAAGTGATCATGGGTTCAAAAAATGAAGTAGAAGCTTGTTTAAGTTATTATAAATAAGTTCAATTTCCTCTCGCCATTCTGCACAAGCTATCAATAGTAAAACACCTGAAATATTTCAGGTGTTTTACTATTCAACTTCTATACTGTTAATATCTATCCATAATTTCTCTTATTAAAACAATGTTATATCTGCTTACTTATGACATTGAAATATTACACTTTTGTTACAAAAATTTCGTTAGCCTAACTATTAAATGTGACTTACATCACATATAGTGGCGCGATAAATTTGCTATCAAAACCTTTTCTCAAGGATGATGAAACTATGAGCCACGTCTCAATGACTGAACGCACGTTCACCCCAGAAGAACAGCTGGTTTCAACCACAGATCTCAATGGTATTATTACTTATGCTAACCCAGAGTTTTGTAAAATCGCTGGCTACAGCTTAGAAGAGCTTATCGGGCAACATCATAATATTGTTCGCCATCCAGATATGCCGAAAGCGGCTTTTAAAGATTTGTGGGAAAAATTGAAACGTGGCGACTCATGGCGTGGCATGGTTAAAAACCGCTGTAAGAATGGTGATTATTATTGGGTTGACGCTTACGTTACACCCCTTTTTTCAGCTGGAAAAATAGTGGGCTATCAATCTGTTCGTGCTTTCCCAAGTGCTCAACAAAAAATTCGAGCACAAGGCCTATACGACAAACTTAATAATAACAAAGCGATTTGGGACTTGCATGCCAATATAGCCGTTAAACGCTTGACTGCATTCATTTTGGCTTTATCAGCAATTATTCTCGACTGGTTACTTGTTGGTAACCCAATATCAACGCTTGTTTTATTAACTTGTTTGGTCTTTATGAGCTTAATTTTTGTTGAAGAACTGATAAAAATCCCTAATTTCTTAGCAAAAACAAAATCAGTATTTGATAGTCCCTCTCGATATGTTTATCTAGGTAAGGGTATGCTTAACATCCTTAATTACCCTGCAGAATTATATAAAGCCAGAATAAAAACAGTATTAGGTAGAAGCAGTGATTCCGGAAAAAGATTAGTGAAGCTTGCTGATGAACTTGCACAAACATCGAAGCAAATGCTCAATGGTATTCAAGATGAAAATGACAATATCGGCCAATTTGCCACTGCCATTACGCAAATGAGTGCAACAATAAGTGATGTTAGCCAAAGCACAACCTTGGCACATGACAAGGTTGCCGAAGTTCAAACTGATTGCCTACAAAACATTGCAACAATTGAACTTAGCGAAAATAAAATTAACCAATTAGCTACAGATGTAGAAAATGCTGCGAATAATGCCTCAGAATTAGTCGCTGATGTTGATAAAATATCAACTGTGATGAGTGAAATTCAAGGTATAGCTGATCAAACTAACTTATTAGCATTAAATGCTGCCATAGAAGCAGCAAGAGCTGGTGAGCAAGGCAGAGGCTTTGCCGTTGTTGCCGATGAAGTAAGAACGTTAGCCAGCAGAACCCAAAGTGCCACAGAACAAATTCAATTGTCAGTGACTGAATTACAAAAAACGCTAACGACATGGAACCAAGTCATGTTGAAGAATAAAACCAATGCCGATGAATGCTCTGCAGAATCAAAAACAATTAAGCAAGCCATGCAAGATATTATTGATAACATTCAAAACGTCAATGATATGACCGCACAAATAGCCACAGCATCTGAGCAACAAAGCGTCGTTGCAGAACAAATAACTCAAGGTATTCATAATATCGATGCCATTTCACAAAAAAATACAAAACTGGCTGGAGAAGTTTCAAACAAAAGTATTGAAGTGAACAGTAATGCTGAAGCGATTGAAGAACTTAGTACTAACTTTAGTTAATTATTAACATTGAAATGCCTATACGAGGTTTACCGACATCACCTGTTGAAGTAATAATGACTTAAAATATTAATAGGAAAAAAGGGCAACAGCTCTTTACTAAAAATAAGTGTATTAAAAATTTCTTTAGTATGAAGAGGTTAGCTTGGATTTTACATGAAATATGAAAATGTTTTTTTACGATGAATAACGCATAGGTAAGTATGTACGTGCAACGCACTAACTTACCTACTTGTTATAAATTATCGCTTAAACAGCAACAACTTTGTTTGCACATGGTCCTTTCTGACCTTGACCAACTTCAAATTCAACTGCCTGGCCATCAGCCAAAGTAGCGTATTCGCCACCTGATTGAATTTCTGAATGATGAACAAATAAATCTTTGCTTCCGTCTTCTGGAGTAATGAATCCGAAACCTTTATCTGCATTAAACCACTTAACTATACCTTTACTCATAATATTCTCTTTGTCTTCGGTGAAAAATATAATTCTGATTTGCTATCACCATTACGAAACCAGGATTTGAATTTAGTTGCACTACTTTAAACAGCAAACTGCTTCGCTAAGTTAGCGAAGTTTACCGTGCTTATTTTTCATACTAGTCACCTTTCGCGCTATAGCAAGTAACTTAGGTGAAATATCATCAGCGCCATCTTTTATGAGTTTACTCACATCGCCAGAGGAAAATAATGCACCGCGCTCAGACTTCACACCTAAAGATCTAACGAAATCTTTTGTTTTTCCTGTGCTGCCAGTATCAATGTATTTTAAAATAACTTGTTCATTAAAGCTTTGCGGCTCTTCTTTCAACGTTGAGATTTGCTCTGTCAGTGATTTTATTTCTGACTCTAATGTTGCAATTAATTCAGCAAGGTTTGAATAGGGTTTCATTACGTTAATTAACTCTTTTAGGGTTATCTGACAATGCAAAAAGGCACTCGCTTTATTGTTAAAGCAAATCAGTACTAACCATCATGCTTAGGGCGCCATTATACAATGAATAAAAATAACTAAATAGCTTTGGACTGACGATAGCCGATTAAACGTTAAATATATTACGAAATAGTGCGAATAACCTCGTTTTCCAACAATTTCAATTACGTTTGCAGAAGAATCAAACTGACTATGGTGGTAATTAAATAAAATCAGCTTGTACAATTGGTTTAGCTGAGCGATAAAAACAATAAAGCATTGCGTATAAAAAACATCACAGTTAACGTGTTACATTGAAACACGCCTTGGACACCTTTCCTTGATAATATTTGAACTTTTACTGTTAATTACTGCATTGCTTATTGCTATTTCACTAATATATAGCAGTATAACGTTGGGAATATCTCCGATGCCAAGCTCAAGCAAGGCCTATAACGCCATGATGTCGTTGGTCGATGAAACTGGGACAGGAACAATAATTGATTTGGGTAGTGGTTGGGGGAACTTTGTTATACGTATTGCAAAGAAAAATCCGCAAAGACAAGTTATAGGTTATGAATTATCTTTGCTTCCTTGGCTGACATCAACATTGCTGAAAAACGTCTTGGCCTTAAAGAATTTAACCTTATACAGAAAGAATTTTTACCATGAAGAGCTTCCCGATGCCGCGGTATTAGTTTGTTATTTATATCCTGAAGCGATGAAAAACATTGCACAAAAATTACTGATAGAAAGTCCTAATATCGACTTCCTTATCAGTAATAATTTTGCTCTACCTTCAAACAAGCCACGTAAAAAGATATCAATAGAAGATTTTTATAAATCCCCTATCTACCTTTATCAACTCGCTAAAGTCGCTGTTTAAAACACGATAAAGCTAACACTGCTATTGAGATTTATCGGTCAGTCCTTATGAGTTTTTTAACTCTTCTAACAGATCATGAATCTCTGCTTTTAATTCTTTATCGACAATTTTATTACAACTGATTTTTGCTTGCTCTAACGCTTCAATTGCCCCAGCTTTATCATCTAATTCAACTTTTAATGCGCCGATAGAAAAACCAATAGAAGAACGGAAGTCTTTATCGTTAATAGCTTCAGCTTTCACTAACGCTTGTTGATAAATAGTAACGGCCAATGCTAAGTCGTCAGTAAAATCAGCCAGTGTTTCCCATTGTACGGGATGGTCTTTATTCGTATTTTCATGCTCTTCACACAATTGCTTCAATTCTAGGTAGTAACCATCAAATCTTGATTGATTTTCTTGTTGAACAGCCGCTAGCAAGTTATCAGTGAGTGAAAGTACTTGCTTGTATATTTTGGTATTCATGTTGTGGCCTTATCAATTATGGTTAACTAAGTTTCAAGCAAGATTATAAAGCTTTTAGTGCAACTAAACACAAAACTTAGTCATATTGATGGCAGTTATTAAAACAATGATGCTAAATATACTCTCTCACTCGGTTAACAATAGATAATTAACAAGCTTAAGCCGTCATAAAAAGTGCTCGACCCGGCAATAAATAAGCGTTCTGTATAACTGCGCACAAGGATTGGGCTGTAAATAACTAAAGGTGATGAGTTATAGACCTACAATCAGTGCTCGATAAATCAACACACTTAAGCCTTCTGCTCCCGAAATACTCATCCCCATTATGCTGCTTGTAGCTTATCAAACTCAAAACCATCGAAAGATTAAAGTTGCTTAATCTACACTTCGCACCGTTTCGACATTTTTTTAACCTTATATCTATTGATATGATATAACATATCACATATTATCTTGTGTAGACTTAATTGTGAGAGAAATAACCGTGTATAACAAAAAAGTAAAAATAGGCAAAACAGTGATTGCAACTGTGATATCGAGTTTGCTAGCACCACAAACATTTGCCGAAGATAATGAATTAACTGACGTTGAAAAAATTGAGATCATTGGTTATCAACAGGCCTATCGAGGCAACGTAGCAATTAATGATCTTCCACAAGCAGTTGCTGTAATATCTGCTCAAGAACTAAACGATATGGGTATTTCAAACTTTCAAACGGCACTAAGCTTAGACAGCAGCTTGTCGCGTCAGAATAATTTCGGTGGTCTTTGGGAAAGTTTTGCTATCCGTGGTTTTTCTGGTGATGAAAACCTGCCTTCTGCTTATTTAATTAACGGGTTTAGCGCAGGACGTGGTTTTAGTGGCTTAAGAGATACCTCTAACATTGAGTCTATTGAAGTATTAAAAGGGCCTGCTTCTGCGCTTTATGGCCGCGGTGAGCCTGGCGGTACCGTGAATATTATCACGAAAAAACCACAATTTGAGCAACAAGGTTACATCAAGCTATCTGCCGGTGAAGATGCCCACCAGCGACTTGAAGGTGATTACACTAGCGGCATTACAGACGATGTTGCATTTAGAGTTAATGGTTCATACGAAGCTTCTGAAAGCTTTAGAGAGACTATTGAAAGTAAAAAAACGGCGATAACACCTTCTATTTTTGCAAAATTAGGCGACGATACAACACTAACTTACGAGTTTGAATATGTTAATCAAGAAATACCGTTTGATCGCGGTATTCCTGTTTTACCTGGCGTTAATGTTGCGCCCGAAACATTTTTAGGTGAACCAAGTGATGGCCCAATGAAAGTTGAAGCTATGGGGCACCAACTTACATTGCAGCATCAAATAAATACTGATTGGTTTGTCTCGTTAGGTGCTGGTTACCGAGACTCCTCCCTTGAAGGATATTCCTCGGAAATAGAATTATCACCGGGCAGGCAATTACTTTATGTTGATGGTGAAACCGTTAGCCGACAACGACGTTATCGTGATTATGATGCAAAAGACGCTTCACTCAGGGTTGAACTTAATGGCTCTTTTGATGCGCTAGGCACAAAGCATAACGTATTAATTGGTGCAGACGGTTACGACTATCAATTACATTCTATACAAGAAAGATGGCGCACAGCTTGGGGCAGCGGCGATACAACTTTTTCAATAAATGCTTACAACCCTGCGTATGGCGAAACACCACCTGCAACATCGCCAACGCAAGATAACCTTGAAGAGCAAAATGCTTTCGGGATTTACTTGCAAGATCAAATGGCATTGAGCGAAAAAGTTAACCTATTAGTGGGTGTTCGGTTTGATAAGTTTGAGCAAGACATTACTAATAACTTTAGCGGCAATACCGTTAGCCAATCTAAATCTGAATTAAATCCAAGAATTGGCATTTCTTATCAAGTTGATGATGGAGTCACACTATATTCAAATTATGCGGAAGGCTTTCGACCAAACTCTGGCGCAGACTCAAATAGCAACGCATTTGAAGCAGAAAAAAGCAAATCAATTGAAGCGGGTGTAAAGTGGTCTTTATTTAATGATGTACTAAGTGGCACAGTCGCGTTATTTAAAACGGAAAAGTCCAATATATTAACCGCAGACCCTATCAATTCAGGTTTTTCTATCGCGCTAGGTAAAGCTGAAAGTTCGGGTATAGAGCTAGACTCTCATTTTAGCATTACCGAAAACATAGTGTTAGATATTGGCTATACCTACATTGATGCTCATACAGTAAACGATATGACAAACCCAGATTGGGGAGTAAGTATTGCTGCCAACAGCCAACTTATCAATGTGCCAAAACACACGGTAAATATGTCGCTTGTTCATTACACTGTAATAGCAGATAACCCCCTAAGCTTTGGTGCTCATGTCTTAAGTGTGAGTGACCGTTTAGGTGAAACGATTGACCCAGACTATAAACTACCAAGCTACACTACTGTTAACCTGTTTGGTACATTAAACGTTAATGAAAACATTACTGTACAGGCCAATATTGAGAATCTGTTTGATGAAAATTATTTTGCTAATTCCTACTCCGCACTATGGACAATGCCAGGGCAACCGAGACGAATTAAAGCAAGCGTTAGCTACAACTTTTAAATAACTTTAGTGAAAAGCGCTTCGAAAGGAGCGTTAACAACAACTTATGACAAATATAAAACCTAGCCGAATTGCCTCTATCGATATCCTTAGAGGCTTGGTGATTTTACTGATGCTCGTTGACCATGTTCGAGAACGATTCTTTTTGCATCAACAAGTGCTCGACCCAATGGACATTAATAACACAGAACCAGCACTATTTTTTACGCGTTTAAGTGCTCATTTGTGCGCGCCAATTTTCGTTTTCCTTACTGGGATATCTGCGTGGTTATATGCTAATCCTAGCAGTGGTATTAAGCGTTCAGCGCCAAGCTTTTTATTAAAGCGTGGGCTTATTTTAATTCTGTTAGAAATCACATTAATTAATTTTTCTTGGTTTGGCGCTTATAACACGCTTTATTTACAAGTGATTTGGGCAATTGGTTTAAGCATGATTGCCCTTGCTGGTGCAGCATATTTATCACGCCAATGGCTAATTACCATTGGCTTAACAATCGTTATTGGCCATAATTTATTGTCTCCTATTCAATTTAGTTCTGCTGAGTTTGGTTATAGCGTCTGGACTATATTACACGATCGTGGTTTTCTAATTAGTGACGCGTGGGTGAATGTAAAAGTATCGTACCCTGTTTTACCTTGGATAGGCGTTATTATGCTTGGATACGCAGCTGGACCACTGTTTTATTCAAAAGTAAGTTCTGCAAAGCGTAAGTCAATGTTAATCAAAACAGGGGTTAGCTTAATAGCGTTATTGCTTATTTTACGTGGCTTTAACTTTTATGGTGAAACGCTTGAATGGACACATCAAGCCACGGCATTACTAACCGTTATGGCATTTTTGAATTATACCAAGTATCCACCTTCGCTCGACTTTTTACTTTTTGCCATTAGCATTGGTGCGCTAACTTTAGCGTGGTTAGAAACAGCTAAAGCCAATTGGCTAAATAAAGTTAATAGCCTGGGCTCTGCGCCAATGTTTTTCTATATTTTACATTTATATGCTTTGCTTGTTTGTTACCTTGTTGCCTATCAAGTTTGGGGGCCGAATACTTTTTATGGTGATCCCCAGCAAGGGTATCTCGCTTTTAATCACATCGGGCAAGTTTGGCTTTTTTCTGCCGGGTTAATTCTCGCTTTATATTGGCCATGTAAAATATTTAGTGAGTTTAAACGCACAACCAATATGCAGTGGGTAAAGTATTTTTAGGAGATGGAATATTTAAATTAGTAGAGTGTAAATCTGTTGATTTTTTTGAAGTCTCTTTTTCAACAGATCGACCTAAGGTAGTACTCAAAGTGGTGGCCTGCGCTTTATAAATTAACCTTGAGCAACTAGCTATATCACAGCTTGTTTGTTGAATGCTTCACTTTAAATTTGCTAGGGTATTGATAAACAACCCGAATAGGTTTGTCAGCACTTATACCCTAGCCACTTGAAGATACAGGATTCAGCAAGCCGAGAAAGGGTTAGCACCAAGGCATTGATTGAAGACGACACCATGGATGGTGAAGGTAGAGCGAAGCAGGATGCCCGAGCCGAGAATGGTTATTCCATTGTAGAAATCAATAACGCCGGAGATGACCTTTTATCTCCTGCCCTATGGGAGCTAGTGTGTATTTAGCTGTTCATTTGCGAGCACTTCTCGCATAAACATTGCAATTCTAATTGTGAATTAACTAGCTTATAACCAGCGTTAGCGACTTCTTGTTCTAATTCATCAGCAATACGTTTGGCAATGGCGATCTCTTTCACACTTTGGCATTTGCCACAGATAAGAAATTGTGGGATTTCATGGGTATGACTACAGGCAATATGTGAGCAAGCAACGTACTTATTAGTTGAGCTGAGCTTGTGCACTAGCTGCTCTGTTTCTAGAAAATCGAGTATCCGGTAAACCGACATTGCTGCCATCGATGAGTCAGTGCTTTTATTATACTTATCAGTTACTTCATAAGCTGACAAAGGTATATTAGAAAGTAACATTAACTCTAAAATTCCTTTACGCTTACTCGTTAAGCGCCCACCAGAGTGATTGCAAATGTCCTGTGCTTTAGCCAATACTTTGTTTAACTGTTGTTCTTTCATTGCTCTATCTCTGATTTTGTATGCTTACTTATCAAACGCTTTAACATACCACTTACTATTTTTAACCACTGAAGGTTTAGTTTTTTCGCGCATCAGCCAATCAACAGCTAATTTATCTTACTGATATATCATATCATTGCTATTTGTACAGATCCTCCTTTTAAATTTACCTTCTGTATCACAAGCCTCATTCCACAACTTGTTAGCGTATGTATTCAATTAACTGAGTATTGAGTGATTTAGAACGGTTAGGAGTACATGGTAAAAAATAGCTCTAGTTACTAGACAATCGGCTAACTCGACTAAAGTTATTCATATTTTCTAAAATTTATGTCACTTACATTCTTCATGATCAGTAAATGTCGATTGAGTAAATGCCCACAAATAAAGCAGAAACCAGAAACCATTACCCAGTAAAATTCATCATTTTCTGGTACTTTCGTAGCCATAGCCATTAACGCTGCTCCTACAAGTGCCAACAAGCTCGGCCATCCAGTTTTATGTACTTGCCAGCCGTTAGGAAATACCCATATAGCGATGGCCAGCATTAAAACATTTAAGCCAAAATGTATTGATTCACTGAAAAGATAAGCCAATCCTGTCGATGAAAGACTTGCAGTAACAAAAATAGGCAAGCCCAAGCAATGAACCATACACAGCCCAGAGCAGGCAATTCCCAAAATATCTTTTTTACTTCTCATTCTTATACCATTTATATTCACGATACGATAAATGATACGATACAACATATCATTTATCGTATCAAGCTATGCCGCTATAACATAAGCTAGTATATCTACATTTAGCTTAAGCCCTAATTAGCTAGCTCTGCTATATACCCAAGCCAGCTGCGTTTCAGAGAACTTTACTCAAGGTTTTTCATACTTTGGAAAGCGCTATACAAAAAAGTCTTCGTGACAAAAGTCACAAATAAATCGTTTTTTAGGCTGCAAAAGCTTGACTTAGATCAAAAACGGCTTACAATTTTCACAAATTACTGAAAATTCAGAAAGGACTGTAATAATGAAAATTACACCTATGACTCAATCATTGGTATTACACTTTGGTGAAATGGGTTCACGCTGGGGATTAAACCGCACACTCGGCCAAATGTATGCGGTTATTGTATTAACTGAAGCACCATTAAACGCAGATCAAATCAGTGAAGCACTGCAAATATCACGTTCAAACGTCAGTATGGGCTTAAAAGAATTAAAGTCTTGGAACCTGATCAAACTGCAACATATTCCAGGAGATAGAAAAGAATACTTCTCTGCCCCAAGTGATATTTGGCAAATTGCTCGTACCTTAGTGGTTGAACGCAGAAAACGTGAGCTTGACCCAACGTTATCAACCTTGCGTGACGCACTAATGGAACAGCCGAGTAATGAGTCTGACGAATATGCCCAAGTACGTGTTCAACAAATGCATGACTTGATGGAAATGGTGACCTTGTGGACCAACGAAATGCAAGGCATGTCATCAGAAAAGCTTTCAGCCTTACTTAAGTTAGGCGAAGGCATTAGCAAAATTTTAGACGTAAAAGACAAATTACTACTGAGGTAACGGCGTTAAACGCCACCTGGTATTTTAAGCAAGCTCGATAACTCATGACAAATAATCTGATTTAGAACACTCAATCAAACTGGCATAACCGACAAAATTAAGTGGGGTACATAACGTGTTAGATGCAGCAGCTATCGCTAATGACACAAGTTTCATGCTTTCACGCATCCAATTTGCGACTAACATTAGTTTTCATATTTTATTTCCTACCATCAATATCGCCTTATGCTGGATATTG
>PJEL010000788.1_pt1 | contig 35665 bp, 26 predicted proteins | sample 1853271 | NCBI WGS metagenome assembly PJEL01 (sample SAMN08108733, study PRJNA415343) | Invertebrate metagenome, whole genome shotgun sequencing project. | host: Globobulimina | place: Sweden: Gullmar Fjord | collected 2015-08
GGCGAAATACTGAAGTTAAATCCTCGATGCTATGAACTATTTGTAATTTTTCTTCAGGGACAACACCGGAGACAGTATTTAGAATTTTTATGCCTGATTCGTTTCCCTTGCCTGAATACAATAGGACATTCATTTTATATAAAACCTTTTTGTTAAAGATTCGAATTGATTTTAATCATATGTATTACAAAAGGCATGCCAAAAGGAATAAAATCAAGGGGGTGCCACTAATTATCATACTTTATGGGGGTTACTGAAAAAATCTTAAGAAGACAGACAAGGTGTGGGAATAACAGTGTCCAGGATTTTGGACTACTAAATGTCCAAAATCCTGGATTTAGTCATATTTGCAGAGGAATTATAGTTACTCAGGACTTATGATGTTGTGCTTCTTCAATCGGCCGTACAAGCCGGAACGGGAGAAGCCCGATATCCTGCAAGCCTCCTTAATATTACTATCGGTCCGGAACATGAGGCTTTTAAGGTAATCTCGTTCTGTGTTATCCAGTAGCTTTTTCCAGCTGGGTAACGGTCCTTCGACATTGGGATTATCAACCGAAAGAACAGTATCTGATGTTTGTTTTCCCACACTGGCTCGTTTAAGATTGATACGAATGTGGTTTGGGAGATGGAGGTGATAAAGCACATTTTGTTGTTGGGATTTGGCGATTGCACCATCTATAGAATTGACAAACTCACGGATATTACCGGGCCAGTCATAGGCTTTCAGGGATTCTAAAAATTCCGGGGTAAAGCCCTTCATGTCGAGTTCATATTGTTTACAAATCTTGGATATGTAGTGTAACATCAGGTATTCAAGATCATCTGAACGTTCCCGAAGTGGAGGCAGTTCAATGTTTAATGCCCACAAACGATATAAAAGATCGTTACGGAAATCACCGTTGTCTGCCATTTGCTCAAGATTTTGATTCGTGGCTGCAATGAGGCGGAAATCACTGTTAATTTCTTCTTTGCCCCCCACCGGTCGAAAGGAGCGTTCCTGGAGAACGCGTAAAAATGACTTTTGAACAGATAGGGGGAGCTCACCCACTTCATCCATAAAAAGTGTACCTTTGTCTGCTTCTTTGATAAGACCGTCACGGGCCTGATCAGCGCCGGTAAACGCACCTTTTTTATGTCCAAAAAGCATGCTTTCCACCAGGTTTTCGGGAAACGCCGCGCAATCGAGAACCACAAAACGTTCATCTGCCCGGTTGCTGTTTTCATGTATTGCCTTTGCGAACAGTTCCTTACCTGTACCGGTCTCACCGGAGATCAAAACATGCGCATCTGTGGTTGTTGCCTGGGCGACTTGTTCCAGGCAGGCGTTTAACCCGGGATCGTTTCCTATGATGTTGTTCCGTTTTAAAAGTTTAGCCGGTTTCTTAACTGTTTTTTCCTGACGGTAGGTTAGTGCCCGTTTTATTTGCAGTGTTATTTCTTTCATGGCCAGAGGTTTTTCGATGTAATCCCATGCTCCCGCATTGATCGCAAGCTCTGCACCGTCAGGGTTTCCCTCACCTGTGAAAATGATAATCTCAGGTTTTGCGGGTGTTGTCTTGATTTCGAGTATTGCTTTTAAGCCATTACCATCCGGTAGATTAACATCTAACAAAACAATATCAAAGTCTGATGCTTTTACAGTTTTCAACCCATCGTTTAATGTGTGGGTACATCTCGATGTATGCCCCAGACTATCAAGCTTTTTATGCAGCATTTTACAGATTGTTTGGTCGTCATCAATAATTAGAATATGAGCCATGTTTATTATTCTCGCTACCGTAATATTATTAAGCTGCATTCAGTGTTTTGAAGAAAAATTAAAAATTCAGGATACTTAATCCATTTTAGCTCATTTTGCCGCTTTTGACAATAATCTTAAATTTTACATTATAATCAAATAGATATATTAAAAACTTCGAAAAACACTATATTAAGATTTTATCGAATTATCACTGTTATGCATCGCGATTTATAATTCTGGAATTTGTGAATTTGTGAATTTGGGGTTGGACCAGGTGAATTCATTGAAATATTAATGAAAGAGCCCAAAAAACTTTTAACGTGCAAGTTGATGCTTCCGTAAAAAGTATTTAGATGGTTGTGGTAAGTATTGCAGAAGCCTGCTGAAAGATTAATATCTGCAGTTAACCGGCAAATGCCTTGGTTGTACGGAACTGGTATTTTCTCCGATGACGGTCATTTTATCAGGAACAGAGGCATAAGCATAAACCCATGCAATCGGTACAACCGGTGTATCTTTAACAATAGCCGGTCTTATAACCACTGTTTTTCCGGCTACATTTGCATTGATTCTGTTGCCGAGCGTGATTTCTATAACACCTTTTTGTACAGATACGGATGTTACATAGTTTCCTATGATTTTATCTGCGGCTGGAAGCCCGGCCTCTTTATTTGATTTCGGCAGTCTCTTTGTTGCTTTATAAAAACTCTGGATGCCGTCTTGTGCGATTTCAGCAAGATTGAAGCCTTCGGTGATCTGCTTTCTGATCACCCTGTCCTGATAGGAGGGAAGAGCCATTGTTGTCAGGATCGTGATGATTGCAATAACGATCATTAACTCTATAAGTGTGAATCCTGCCTGAGTATTTTTTTTCATTTCTGTCCTCATATTATATTTAACAAACTGCTTATATTACTTTCTAACCTACGGCTCCTGACATTTGAAAAATTGGCAGATACATGGAGATGACAAATCCGCCAATAACGGTTCCGATAAAAATCATGATGGCAAGATCTATAACCTGAATATATTTTTCTATTGAACTCAGCTTTTGCTCATAATATACGGCAACTTCATTGATTATGTTTTCGGTAGCATCAATTTTTTCACCGGCCTTTATCATTCTTATGATCATTGGTGTGAAGAAGCCAGTAGTATTAAGGATTTCACTAAGAGAGTTATCAGGGGTGACTTTATTTTTTAAAGCTTTAAATTTTGCTGTATAGACGACATTGTTTACTGAATCTGAAGCATAGTCGATTGCTTCTTGTAACGGTGCTTTGAGTGTCAGCAGGAGAGAGAGGTATTTTAAAAATCTTATTATCGCCAGATTCTTTGTTAATAGTCCAATACCAGGGAGGATGTTTAGAATATTGTGAGATACTGTTTTATTATACTTTAAGATCATTCCAATTATTAAAAAGAAAATGATTAGAAAACCAATATTGTTTATTACAAAGTTACTAACAATAATTGTAAATTGAGTTGGGGCAGGCAGGGCAGAACCGAATGAGGCAAATATTTCCGTGAATGTAGGGATGACATAGATCATAATAATCCCTGTGATTACCAATGCAAAAGCTATAATGGATATTGGATAAACAAGTGCTGATTTTACTCTTTTTTTAAGGTCGTCAAGTTTTTCATTTTCATCAGCTATTGTATGCAGAACCTTTTGAAATACCTCATCGTCACTGTTAGATGCGATGAAATATCTGAGCATTTTTTTTAAATAACCCGGATAATTTTTTAGACGCCCTTGAGGTTTATTTTTCATATAAGCATCACTTGAAATCGATGTGATAAGTTCCTCAACATTCTGATTTTCGTTCTTCTCACTTAGCGTTATAAGAGCATCCTGCATACTGACGCCAGCGGTAAGCAACGAAGCCATCTGTCTAAAGAACAGTGTTGTTGTTTCGACGGCACTTTCTTTTTGACCAAAGAACATGTTTATTCTCCATGTGAAAATTAAATTGTTTCTTATCTTAGATATCTGCTGATTAATCTGGCATCAATTGTTGTTTTATCTTTACCAGCGATACTCCAGCCAGGTTTATCTTTATTGCAAACAAGAATTATTGGACCGGTTTTATTCATTTCTGGCACCGCAGGTCTGACTGACAATGTTTCTCCTTCTAACGCTTCTTTGAAAAGAAAATGGAAAGCACCATCTTTAATAAAGACACCCTTGATGTAGGAGGACTTCCGCATATAGCTCTTTACTTTGTGATTTGATGATAACCCCATCTCTGACTGAAATCTTTCAAGTTGCTTGTTGTCCTGTGGCCATCTTCCTATTAGTGCATGAAAAACGAACATATCATTTTTTTTATCCATTTTTCCGCTAAAATGAGTAATTTTTGCTTTGAGTAGATAATCTGAGTACTTTGGACTTGCAAGAGTGATAAGGATAGAGATTATCAATATCGAAAAGAGAAGCTCTATAATCTGTCGCCTTGTAAAATTTAAATCAGAATGGATGAATAGACCCGTGGGAGAGAAAAGCATTATTAATGTTTTAATATAAGGGTTTTTGATCATGAACGTTTTACTCTCTTTTTATTCGATGAACTTTTTTTTCTGTACTTACTTCGTTTTTCATTCAAGTCTCCATCTGTCAGTTCCCAGACGACAGAGCCAGTTGGGTTATCTTTATTAATTTGCGGGGCGAGTTTTATATAATGATCTTTTATAGATTCACGGGAGTCGTTAAATAAAACAGTTATTATACCGCTGTCTATAGTGATACTGTCTACGTATTTACCTTTGATAAATTCCGGCTTTGCTATACCACATTGAAAATTGTCCTTAGGGAATTTTCCAGTATGCTCAAGATAGTCAACAACATCTTTTCTAATTGGACCGATCAAAGATTTTCCTTCACTTGTACTTGCACGCGCTATGTATGAAGCATATTGCGGGGTTGCTATTGCTGCAAGAATACCGATGATACTGATAACGATCATCAGTTCAATCAATGTGAATCCTTTATTGTTTTTCATGAGAAATTCTCCTGAGTGATATAGTCAAGACAATCTTAATGTTGGTTAAACAATACATATGAATTTAAAGAATATCAAAGTTTATTTCATTTCTGTTCGCTTTACCAGTCAATTCTTTATATTAATGATTTTTTTCTGTTGTTCTGTAGTTTATTTTTCTATAATATCAGTGGTTTCGCGAGTGTTTTGAAGGGGCTGCTTGTTAACAAAAAACGACCTGATAGCTTCAGAAAGCTGATTTAGGGTAAGGGGTTTGTTGATAATTCGTCTAATGCCGATTTCTTCAGCTCGCTTTTCAGTTTCAAGAGTACAGAAACCGGTACAGAGTAGTATCGGAATATCGGGTTTCACAGCCAAAATCTTTTCTGCAAGCACATCCCCGGTCATGCCGGGCATGGTGAGGTCTGTAATTACAATATCATAGGCATTGGGTTCGCGTTTAAATAGCTTGAGGGCTTCTACGGGTGATGTTTTTGCTGTCACGCTGTAACCAAGGGCTTCCAGACTTCTTGTATTCACATCGACGATGTAATGTTCATCATCCACCAGAAGTATGTTTTCTGACCCGGTTTCAAAAGGAAGCAGGATATCCATATCCTCAAGTGGCTGCTGTTTCATCACCGGGAACAGCACTTTCACCTCTGTGCCTTTACCCATTTCACTGTCCACCTGAATGATTGCCTTATGGCTTTCCACAATCCCATGCACAACGGACAACCCCATGCCCGTTCCTTCCCCGGTGGCTTTGGTGGTAAAAAAAGGATCAAAAAGACGCTTCAAATGCTTTTTTTCTATGCCGCAACCTGTATCAATGACACTCAACTGAACCCAGGCGAGAGGCTCTTCAGACTCTTCGTCACCATCTGCCTCAGTAAGATTATTGATGATGTCGCTGTCAGGTGGGTCAATATCCATAAGCTTAATCGTTAAAACCCCACCGGTCTCTTTCATTGCATAGCTTGAATTGGTACCAAGGTTCATAACCACCTGATGGATCTGAGTAGCATCACCCATAATAAAAGCACTACTGGAGATCCACGGGACAATTTCAATGGTGGAGGGTAAAGAGGCCCTTAACAAATCAACCGTTTCTTTAACAAAAGTCTTCAACTTTAACGGTTTCATCTCGGTATCTTTTTTTCGGCTGAACATCAGAATTTGATTTACGAGATTGGCGGCTCTTTTTGTGGCACCCAATACACGGGACATGTATTCATGTTCAGTATTCTCCTGTGGGATCATATGCATCGAAAGCTCTGTATAGCCCATTATGGAGGAGAGTATATTATTAAAGTCATGGGCAATGCCGCCTGCAAGGGTTCCAATCGCTTCCATTTTTTGCCCCTGGCGCATCTGACGTTCCATTTTTTTCTGATGTGTCACATCAAGTTTGACAGCAACATAATGTATCACATTGCCAAAGTCATCTTTAACCGGGGCAATTGAAGCGGCTTCTTCAAACAAAGATCCGTCTTTACGCTTGTTGATTAATTCGCCTTTCCAGATATGTCCCTGTGACAGCATTTCCCACATATCATGATAAAATGCACGTTTGTGCTTGCCACTTTGAAGAAACCTTGGATTTTTACCAATAGCTTCCTCACGGGTGTAGCCTGTAGTTGTTTCAAAACCGGGATTCACATATTGAATCACACCTTTTTTATCTGTGATGATAATAGATTCCGGGGAGTGTTCAATGGCTGCTGTGAGTCGCCTTGACTCGTTTTCCAGCTGTTTCTCACGGGTAATATCCTGTGTAAAAACTGACAATCTGTACAAAATACCCTGATCGTTATAGATGGGAAACAGGCTGTGAGCAAATCGCCGCTTTAGGGTTCTATCTTCATACCGTACTGGTTTTCCGAGCTTTACGGCCATGGCCATTTTTTTTCGTCGAGCCTTTGAGATCGATTTCGGTAACAGATCAAAAACATCTGCGCCGATCAATTCTTCGGGTGCTTTTTTAAATGCCTGAGCAGCGTTATCGTTGAGTAATAGTATTGTACCATCCAGTTCGAGTAAAAAAGCAAAATCAGGCGGAGAGTTAAGTAGAGCCCGCATAGTTTCACGGCTTTCCTGTAGTGATCTTTCTGTTTTTGCCTGCTGGTCATACAGCCTTAATGTTTGAATCCCAAACCCCAGGTCTGAGATGATCTCAGACAACAGTCCGACATCCTGATCATCAAATGCATTCTGTCCGGCTGCCCCTACGCTTAAAGTACCTACAGGCCCGCGGTCTGTCACAATAGGCAGTATGGCAATAGATTTATATTTGTAATGAATCGCTTCGGCTTGTAACGCATCATTGTCGGCACCAGCCTGAAGGTTTCGAAGTACCTGGTGCCATTTGGTTTTTACCACCTTAGAGCATAATTGATGAAACACTGACGGTTCTTTAGATTCCTGAGTCTCCTTATAGGGAGGAATATCCAGGCTGGACGTCAGTGCCATGCACTTTCCAGACAAAGGCTCCTCTGCCGTCAGATAATCAACCCGGCACATGGGGTAGTGGCCTGTTTTTGCAATGATGTCACAGATTAAGGAGAGCAGTTCTTCTTCTGAACGGTTATGAACAATGGCTTTATTACAGGCACTGTGCATTTTGAGCGCTCTGTTGGCACGCGCCAGTGACAGGGTTCGTTCTGTCACGGTTGCTTCCAGTACCTCTTTTCTATTTCTAAGGGCCTTTTCATTCTCTTTTATTCGCAGCATCACACGAATTCTGGCCGTCAATTCCATTACATCAATCGGCTTTGAAATAAAATCATCGGCACCGGCTTCCAGGCCTCTTGATTTTAATTCAGAGGTTGCAAGGTGAGCTGTCAGTAAAACAATGGCAATTCCTTTTGTTTTTATATTTTCTTTTAGCTGTCTGCTCATTTCAATACCGTCCATTACGGGCATCTGGACGTCAAGGATAGCTATATCCACGGGATGTGCATTCGCAATCTTAAGCCCTTCCTCTGCAGATAAAGCTGTGAAAAGTTGTGCATTCGGAATATATTGATCTACGATCTGTTCAATGACAAAAAGGTTTTCATTTCGGTCGTCAACAGCAAGAATTATAGAGTTACTCATAACTTAAATCCTGACATTTTTCCTTTGAGCCATTGCAATCTATGATCACATGTCAAAAAAGGGTATACGATATCTTCTCCACCCGGCTTTTGCCTGGACAGTATATTCAGACAACTGATCGGGTTTCCGTTTTTCATATTATGGCGCAAAATCATTTTTTTATCCATTCTTTTAATCCTAAATTCTCCAGACCATTCAATATCGGTGGTAATAGGGTATGAATTGAATCGTTGAGCCCAAGCGTTTTCACCACCTGCCTGTTCAAAATAAAATTATCAGGTTCAACCTGCGTTGATATTCCGATCAAACGACTGATCCAACAGGACACATGAATAATGGCAGGCAATATTTTCGCCCCATTTCGTTGGTTAAGACCCTTAGTCAGGTCTGAGTTGACAGCCTTAGACAAAACATCCGGAAAATTCCAGAATCGCATTAGGTCTGAAGATAAGGACAACCCTGCTTTAAGGTTTTCTTCGTTTGCACCTGGAACTCCGAAGGTTGCCCGGTCCGGATTTTTAAGTGCGAGGCACAAATCACCCAGGGAGTGAAGAAGCCCTGATAAGTACGCCTCTTCTTTCAGTGCCGGCAGGATTGTTTCCGAAAGATGCCTTGCAATAAAAGCGGTTGCAAGACTGTGATGTTTCCAACCCTGAATTATGGCATCGGTGAGAGAAGGTTCTGCGTCTTTATTGCCTGCAAAAGATGTGACGATACAGATACGCCTGAAATGAGGTTTAGATATCAGTTGTCTGACCCTTGCAAATGATGTGATATTTCCAGAAGCTCCATAATAAGGTGAATTTATGAGCCTAAAAAAATAAAGTGTCAGTATTGGGTCCATTGATAAAATCTTACAAACGTTTTCCCAGTTAACCTCTTGTGAGTGAATCTCAGATAGCAGTGCCTCTCTCAATGATTTGTCTGTGGGTATTTTTTCCAGTTCATCAATATAGGGAATTAAACCTTCCGGAGACTGACTGTTTGAACTCGTCCTGTCGTCTGATTGCCTGTATTTGATGGGTTCTATCAGCAGACTGTGAAAACCGGTTCGTAAAGAAACCCTGCGACCTTCTGTGCCCCCGGTCTCCTCCCGTATAATGGGAATACTATGGGTGTTCAGATAGGTTTTTAGCGTTGTCACATTTTCAAGGCCAATATCCATCCCTTCCTGCCACTGAAATAAAGATCCCCCGCCTACAAGAATAGCTGATAAACAATTCTTATCAGCCCCTGCTTTTTTCATTTCGTTAATGAGAAGCGGTGCGCCGGTATCTGCAAAATAGGCATACCGTTCATCTTCCCTTAGATCACTCCGGCGCCCAGGCAGCACAACATGAAGCATGCCGATCACATGGTGAACGGTATCGGTTAAAATGAGCGCCACACAAGATGCTGTTACAGTCCACAGCTCGATCATGTTATCACTGGCAACCCTAAACTCACCCACAGGAACATATATAACCTTTTTTTGTGTCATCAGGTCCATTGTTCTATTTTATCAATCAATATTTCCGGATCAATCGGTTTAGATATGTAGTCATCGCACCCTGAGGCGATAATCGATTCTTTGTCACCCCGCATGGCCTTCGCTGTGAGGGCGACCACCGGAATACCTTTCAGCTCTTGATCCTGTTTAAGTTTTGCAGTTACTTCCAGGCCGCTCATACCCGGCAGCTGCATATCCATAAGAATGATATCCGGATGAACACTGGCTGCCACGCTTAATGCTTCATGGCCATCCTGTGCAACAAAATGATTATATCCGGCATCTGTTAAAAGGGCATTGATGGTTAAAAGATTATCCGGGTTATCTTCCACAACCAGTATATTTACATCTTTTCTCTCTTTTTTTACACGGGCCGTTTCAGGGACTGATATATCTTGTTCCGCATCTGGTGCAATCTGTGTGGTGCTGTCTGTTTCAAGAATAGTTTCGATACATTCGACCAGTTGATTTCTGTCAATGGAGCCTTTTCTTACCAGTTGTTGTACGTTATTATGGGCCAATCGAGCCCTGTCTTCCGTTGTAAGTTCTTTGGCGGACAATACTAAAATAGGCAGATCCCTTGTTCCCGGGTCTGCGCGCAGGGAGTCCAGAACCTGAAAACCGTCTATTCCCGGCATCATCAAATCCAGAATCACGGCTCTTGGGCAGGCCTTTTTAATGGCTTCAAGGGCTGCTTGCCCATTATCGGCAACACTTACCTGATAGCCTTTTTCCTCTAAGATTAATCGTATTTGAAGGCTGGCAACTTCATTGTCTTCAACCACTAGAATTTCATTGGAAATGTTTTTGCCAGACTTACCTTTACTGATCGATTGAATAGCCTTTAAAATTCTTCCCTGGCTGATCGGCTTTGGTATATAACCGGCTGCGCCAAGTGCCATGCCTGTTTCCTGATCATCGGCAATCGAAACGATGATAATGGGAATCTGGTCTGTTTCCCGGTTCTCTTTCAGTAACCGGATAACCTCCCATCCATCCATTTCCGGCATCATAATATCGAGTGTTACAGCCATCGGGTTTACGGTTTTGACCAGCTCAATTCCCTGTTTTCCGTTTCTTGCTGTTTCCACCCGGTAACCGGCTTGAGTCAGATACGTTTTCAGCTCGGTCCGAATATCCGGATCATCGTCAATAACAACGACTGTATTCAAAGTGGAGTTCCGTCCATTTACAAGTCGTTTATTTTCAAGTAATTGTTTCTTTTTGACATCATCTTCATTCACCTTTCGAAGCGGTAGAGACAGGGTAAAGCTGCTTCCCTTTCCATGCTCAGAGTCAACCTGAACGTCTCCTCCCAGCAAGCTGGCCAGTTTACCACAAATAGCAAGTCCCAGACCTGTTCCTTCATGATTTCTGGTGGTCGACCCATCCACCTGTCTGAATTCATCAAAAATATGCAACAAATGCTCTCTGTCAATACCAATGCCGGTGTCACTCACTGAGAAATACACATTTTTGGAATCGGTTTTGACCTCAATCGTTATGTCACCCTGATCTGTAAATTTTACAGCATTTGAAAAGAGATTCAAAAGAATCTGATTGATCTTGTCTTCATCCGAATGAATATAGGGGGCACTATCAAGCTTTCGTACCACTTGAAGTCCTTTACTTTCCGCAAGTGGAATGATGGTTGAAAGAGCTCTTTCAACAAGTTTCGCAGAATCAAAATCTGTCATATAAATATCCATTTTTCCGGCTTCTATTTTAGACAGATCGAGGATATCGTTGATCAAGGCCAGAAGCTGACGTCCATTTCTTTCAATCACCTTAAGGTATTCGGCTTCCTGATCCGGGTTCCCGCCAGTCCCCCTTGTAATCATCAACTGGGACAAAGCCAGCACACTGTTTAGCGGCGTTCTTAGTTCATGACTCATATTGGATAAAAATTCCGACTTCAGCCGGTCGGCTTCTTCCACGCGGGATCGTTGAATTTCAAGTTCCGTTTTCTGGACTTCCAACTCTTCTGTCTGAGCCTGTAGTTCCCGTGACTGAGCCTGTAGTTCTTCATTCATAGCTGTCAGTTTCTCATTTGCCTCATCCACCTCATCGGTTCTTACCTGAAGTGATTCATTAACCTGACGGGACTTTTTCAACAAGCGTTGGATTTCCTCATTTTGAACAGAAGAAAACAGGTAAGAGGAGAGATTAATAGCGGCAGCATTCAAAAAATCAATTTTGGGTTGAGAAAAGGATTCAAAAGAAGCGACTTCAAGCACACCATAAAGCATATCATCAAAAATTAACGGCATGGCATAGATCGATCTCGGCGGTTCACTGACCGTCCCGGTTATACCGACTGCATCTGCACGGTTGATGTCATGAAGGTGGATTGGCTTTTTTTCAACTGCCACCTGCCCGATGATTCCTTCACCGATTTTAAAGGATTCAGATAGATAATTTCTGTCTATAAAGGCATAGCTTGCCTTCAACTCGCAGATCTGATTACCCGGGTCAAAGGAATAAAGGGCCCCGGCACAAGAGTCTGTGTATCGGGCCAGGTAACTGAGCCCCTTTGACACGAGTTCATCGTAGGGGAGGTTACCTGAAAGCTCCCGAATCATATCTGAGATCCCATCCCTTAAATATAGATGGTCTTTCAGCATATCAATCAGATTATTAAAGTGCCTGGCCATGGCAATTACTTCGTTTTTGCCTGTTAGATTGGATTTTTCAAGTTTCCCGGTTTTTCCTATTTTTGCCATGATTATTTTAAGCCGAAGCACATCAGACACAATACCATCAATCAGGATGTAAGCGAGAAACGCTGAAATCAATAAAACCACTCCAATTGTAATCGCCGTTTTAGTGATAATCGATCCGTCTATTTCATCTGCAGTCCGCAAAAGTCCATCGGCTGTACTTATGGCATAATCGTTTAATTCAGCCATTTTTTGTTCCAGACCGGCTAAATGTTCAGACTCCTTTTTACGGGTGACAATAGCCGCCTCTTCTTTTTTCCCCTCTTTTACATACTGAATAATCTCGTCACGAATCGATTTCCAGCTTGTAAAAAACCTCCGGGTCTCTTTCTCCAACAAGAGACCTTCCTTGCCAAGAATATTTTTTTTGATAATATCGAGCTGATGATAGACATTCTGTTCTTCTTTATTAATCAGTGAAATTACTTCTGACTGACCAAGGTTGGATGTTTCGAGTATCAGGTCTTTCATACACCTGTCCATCATAATGACATAGGACTTGGCTTTCAATGCGGCGTTGGAAACCTGAAAAGGATGCTGGTACAGATCGGTTGTAAGTTTGCTGAGGTTATTCATTTCTTTGATAGCAAAGAGGCCGAAAAAAAGAAAAATCAGGCCCACAATGATAAACGCATAGGTTAATCTGGCTTTAATGGAAATGTGTTTCAAAAACATGGCAGTCTCCGTTTGAGTAAGAACACAGGCACCATTGTAAAAAACTGCAAAGCGCAACAATGGCAGTTTCGGAAATAATTTTTCACATCAGGCCCCACAAGATCATGGTTTTCTGTATATCCGGCTTTTATGATGTACTGGTATCATCTTTGATTCAATATCTTTAGGCAGATATTCACAGCTGCCCAGAATCAGGTGCCCTTTGTTATCAAGGGCCTTATAAAGTTTATTCACAATTCGGTTTTGAATCTTTTTGTCATAATAAATAAGAACATTTCGACATAAGATCAGGTCAAACCCACCAAAAACACTTTCCGGAGGGGCAGACCGCTTGTTTGAGGTCAGGTCGTCAATAGAAAAATTTACCATCTTTTTGATGGTGTCGTTTAACAGGTATTTACCTTTGTTATTCTTTTTGAAATAGCTGTTCAAAAGTCCCAGTTTGATATTTTCAAGGGACTCGGCGGAATAAATCCCTTTGTCGCTGGCTTCCATGATGGGTTGGCTTACGTCTGTGGCAAAGATGAATGATACAAAAGGATTGACTTCCTGCTTCATCAACTCGTTTAGAATGATGGCAATGGAATAGGGCTCTTCACCGGAAGAACAACCGGCACACCAGATGCGAAGCTCACGAGGCTCTTTTTTTTCCGACAACAATTTGGGAAGAATGTCATGTCTTAAAAATTCAAACATCAAAGGGTTCCGGAAGAAAAGACTGAATTTCACAACAAGATCATTGATCAAAACATCGACTTCTCCCGGATTATTTTTTAGGTATGGCAGGTATTCGTCAATAGAGTGAAGTTTAAGAGACTGTATTCGTTCATCAATTTTTCTTTCGGACAACGTTTTATGAAATCCTGAAAAATCGATATTACGGGATAACTGAATGTATTCCAGCACATCTTCGACTGAGGGCATCAAAAAAACATTTTTCATTTCAACATATCATTCCACCAGAGGGTTTTCATAGTAAGACAACGGTATTTTGTTACCTTAGAAAAACAACACAGCAAATTCTGTTAAATTTTTTTATAACCTACTGGATATCAACCTATTAATCAAGTGATTTCAGGCTTGCCTGGATATTACATATAAATTCTGCAGCTACATAATACATTTGAATAATTGATAATTTGGGGTTGGATTATGGTAACATATTGAAATATTAAGAAAAGAACTTAAAAGACGGCCTTGAAACAGGCTTTAAAGTACCTTTTTACCATTTGTCTAACTTATTATGGCAAAAATATCAGTAGTTACAAATATTTAGAATGGACGGGGAATTTCATAGTCATTGACATAGATGGCTGTATTTAGTACTATATGACTAAGGGGTTCGTAGTTCTGTGAAGATTAAACTTACCAATTAACAGCATTTTTTCAATTAGTAATTTCAATTCTGCTCTTGGATAATAGTGATAAATTAAATCGATTCCGACAGGGGTTTTAGTAATTATCATAAAAATTAGAAAAAATAGCAGAGTTTTTTTGCAGGTTATCTCAAGCGAACCTCGCAGCCAGTCATCGAGTTAGGTGTAAGTAGTTTTTACCATCTCATCATTAATTTGTTATTATTAAGGCCTGAACATGGTGTTTAAGAACACCTTTGAATGAAAGTCTGATTTGAAAAAGACTCACATATTTCTTTAATGAATTTAGGAGAGCCTTTATGAAACTTACCTTAGGCATAAAACTTACTTTCAGCTTTCTGTTTCTCGCTTTTTTGGTGGTTTTATCCGGAAGCGTTGGAATTTTTGTGCTAAATCAAGTATCAATATCGGCAGATACGGTCGTCAAAGAAAAGGTCCCAGCCCAATATTCCATAATGAAAGCCAATCTTGCAGTTGAAAGACTACAAAAGGCAATTGCTGATTATAACCTTTCAACAACAGGTCTGGCTGAAAAAGAAAAGATAATTACTTCCATATTGGATGAGCTGGAAATGTGGATTTTCATGCTTGATTTCGGAACATCATCTAAAAAATTCAGAAAAAGTGTATCATATGACGTTTATAAAGGTCTCAAGCTGGATATTAATGTTCCGAAAAGTTCAGAGGGATTGTTAAAGCTTCTTTCCACGGTGAAAAAGGATAGCGCCACCTTAAGGATAGTTGCTATGGAACTAGTCACATCACATAAAGAATACTTGAAATATTCATATGTTGCCGATGGCAAATCCTATGATCTTCCTTTGTATATTCTGGTTATGCGACAATATATTTCCACATGGTATACTTCCCTTGAGAGTGTTGTTGTCAGCGTAACAAGGTTTGAAAAAAACACGGATCCAGCCAAGGGGCCAATTGGAATCTGGCTGAACAAATACAGGCTTGAAGATAAAGTTTTTAAAAAGCAGCACAAACGATTGTCGAAATACCATACTAAATTATTAACAACTGCCAAAAAAATAAATGACCAGAAAGAGTTTGAAGGAAAAGATAAACTTTTCAAAAGAAGTCGTGGCAACCTGTCTCGTGTTAATAAAGCTTTTGAAAAAATCACCGAGCATATTACTCCCACTTTTCAAGCACTGAATGTAAAGAGAATGGACAAATCCAAAGATGTCTCCGATAGCGGAAAAAAAATCCGGTCGGATCTTGATAAACTTGTCAGGATTGCAGAAAAAGAAATGTCCGTAGCCCTTAAAAAATCAGAGACAGCCAAAAAAAACGGTGTTTTTTTCCTTATAATTCTTACGGTATTTTCTTTTGCGATTGCCCTGGCGCTGGGGATGTACATGAGACGTTATATGACAAAAAGTATTACTGCTTTGGCTAATGTAACCAAAATGATTGCTCAGGGTGAATTAACGAATAAAGTAGATATTGTCTCTAATGATGAACTGGGAGATCTTGCAAAAGACACCAATTCAATGTCAGCTAACTTAAGAAATATCATCAGCCAAATCACTAATTATTCTACAGAATTAACGAAATCTTCCTTTGATCTGAGCACACTTGCCGTTTCTTTATCTGAAGGGGCCCAAAATATGACGGGAAAATCTGAATCCGTGGCGGCTGCATCTGAAGAAATGAGTTCAAATATGAATTCTGTAGCAGTAGCTGCTGAAGAAACATCAACCAATATTAATACGGTTACCATTGCCACGGATGAAATAAACTCTTCAATCAATGAAATAGCAAAAAATTCTGAATCCGGTAATACGATTACGCAAGAGGCTGTAGTCCGGGCCGAAAGTGCAACTATACGGGTAAATAAACTTGGGGAAGCAGCAACAGAAATCAGCGCGGTAACAGAAGTTATTTCCGAGATTTCAGCTCAAACCAACCTTCTGGCATTAAATGCAACCATCGAGGCAGCAAGGGCCGGAGAAGCCGGGAAGGGGTTTGCCGTTGTGGCTTCTGAAATAAAGCAACTGGCCCTGAAGACGGCAGAAGCTACAAATGATATAAAAAACCGCATTGAGGGTATTCAAAATTCCACATCTGATACCGTGGAAGAAATAGAAGGTGTTGCAACAATCATTGAGAACGTTAAAGATATCGTTAGTACCATAGCAGCCGCTGTGGAAGAACAATCAGTTACAACAAAAGAAATTTCTAAAAATATGGGGCAGGCTTCCAGTGGATTGCATGGAGTTACTGAAAATGTAACACAAAGCTCAACTGTAGCCTCTGAGATAGCCAGGGACATCGGTGATGTGAACATCAGCAGCAATGAAATGTTGAATAACAGCGAACTGATCAATAAGAACAGCGAAGAACTCAAAATAATGGCCGAAAATATTCAGGAACTTGTTAACCAGTTTAAACTATAAAATTACAGTAACTACAAGAACCACCACAACTTTTTAACAGTGTCTGTAAGAACCACAACAACTTTTTAAAGGAGGAACACCATGCTCAAAAAAACTTTAATCATAATTGCCAGTCTTATGGTTACCCTTTTCTTCACAGCGAACGGCTTTTCTGAATCACTCACCCCCCAGCTTGCAAAACAAAAAGTAATAGAAGCCTGTAAACTTATTGGAACTGAAGGGGAAGCCGCCTTTGCAAAAATTAAGGACCCGAAAGGTGTTTTCCGATTTGCAGACGGGCAGGGCTACATCTGGCTACAGGACCTGAATGCCGTTGTTCTTATGCACCCCATAAAGCCATCCCTTGATGGAAAGGATATGTCAGGCTTTGCTGACAAAAACGGAACACTTTTATTTTTGAATTTCAGCGAAATCTGTGAGGAAAAGGGTTCCGGATGGGTTCCTTATGTATGGCCGAAACCAGGTCAGGAAAAAACTTCTCCAAAAATTTCCTACGTAAAAGTTGTAAAACACGGGGGGAAATCTTATGTTGCCGGTGCAGGTATGTATGATATCACTCCGACAGATATTAAAAAACTATTTCCTGGTGATGCTATCTACGAAGAATGATGTATCGCATCCACATTAATCTGAAATGAAGGCCCTGTCTATCAGTATACCTGAATAGACGGGTCTCGATGTGGTGTTTTGATTAATCCGGCAAATCTGCTCTTGAAGATTATGCTTCTATGTTGCCTGGATACCGGGTTCTATAAAGCGCAACAAGCTATTGCACAAGATATCCGGCTTAACCGGTTTTTTAATAAAATCATTCATACCAAACTCAATACAACGTTCTTTGTCAGTATCCATAAGATTTGCAGTAACGGCAATGATAGGTATGTTTTTTAATTGGTCCTCTCGCCTGCGAATTTTCGCTGTACACGTTAAGCCATCCATCACCGGCATTTGTAAGTCCATTAATATCAGAGATACAGCTTCTTTTCCTAATACCTCCAGCGCCTCTTTCCCATGGTTGGCAATCAATGATTTATAACCTATTTTTTCCAGTAGTTTTATCATGACTTTTTGATTCACGATATTGTCTTCCACAATTAAGATGGGTAAATCAGAAGACGCAAGATGTGTGGGCTTTTCTATAACAGGTTCAATGCCGGTTTCAATAGGGACGGTCACAGTGAAGGTGCTACCCTCTCCCATGACAGACTCAAGCCTGAGTTCACCGCCAAGTGCTTCCGTCAGTTTTTTACAAATCGATAAGCCAATGCCCAGGCCACCATAGCGTCTTTGAAGGCCACCTTCCGATTGTGTAAACGAGTCGAATATGCGACTATGCTTTTCCTGCTCAATACCAACCCCCGTATCTTTCACGACGCATATGAATTGCCATGGCAACGTAGTTTGGTCACACGTTATGTTGAGTGAAACCTGACCTTGCTCTGTAAACTTGATGGCATTGTCCAACAGTTTAGATAATATGATGACAAGTCTTTCTTCATCTGTACAAATCCACTTTGGTAGACTATCGTCGACTTGCCAATCGAGTTGTAGACTTCTCTCCTCACACAAATACCTGTAGGACTCATACATCGATTTTAGTAAAGACCCAATGGCAATCTGGTCGGATTGAATTGTGATGCTATCAGATTGAATTTCTGTCTGGGTCAATATATCATTGACCAGGTTCATCATATCGGAAGCACCACACTGAACAATATCCAGGGGAGTTTTTAATGGTTCCAGATTATGTTTTTGCGCTACGCCTAACCCCCCAATAATCGCGTTCATTGGCGTACGCAACTCATGACTGATCGAAGTAATAAAATCATTCTTCAATTTTAAGCTCGATTCAAATGCGCGTATAGCTTCTTCCTGGGCAAGAGATTTTTCCTTCTTCAGTAAATTAATACGATCTGCCAATGCCAATGATAATATTATGACTTCAATTGCGGAACCGATCTGAATACTTTTTTCAAATATTAATGTTGCAGGTAATATTCCTAGAACTTTAAGAAAAAATATCACAAATGATAATAAAAGAATTGTCCATGCCAGCAGGAAGTATCGAGCAGGCCTAAACCCTGCTTTAAAGCAAATAAATCCTGTCGTAATGATAGCTATACAGACTATAAATCCAAAACCTATGATGAGTTGGATTTCAATAGCATACTTGCCCGTAAAGCTGAAGATTAAGGTAAATATACTAACACCAATTGCTACTTGGGAAAACATTTCAAACCAGGGAACCAGTCGTTTCGTATCTAAAAATGAACGTACGAATTGAATCAAAAAAATTGCACAAAAACTGATACATATTAATTGCGCTTGATTACCCCAAATGGGTGAATTCGGCCATAAGTATTGAAAAGAATATCCATTGTATGTGATGAGCCAGAAAAGGAAGGAGATCATATAAACCACATAGTAAACATAGGCACGATCCCTCACCACTAAGAAAATAAACAGGTTGTATATTATCATAACCAGCGTGATACCAAAGAACAACCCCATCCCCATATTGCGGTGACCATTGGCAAGGGCGAAGAATTGTTGGTCCCATAGAATTATGGGGCATGGTTCGTGCAGCCCGTCATGGGATTGTAGTCTTAAGTAAATCTGCCTGGTTTCTCCTGGAGATATATCAAATTTAAATAAAAAATTATGATAATCGACTGGTCGGCTATTGAAGGGGAGGCGGTCCCCCGTATGAATAACGCTAACAATATTTCCTTCATGCAACAAGTAGTAATCGATATACTACTGAAGGGGAAATGCGAGTTCAAACCACCAGGTTTTTGGGATTTGCATTTCAGAGTTTAGAGTTATTCGCAGCCAATAAACGCTATCGGAAAACGAAAAATGAGGTTTTGCCTGCTGGCTTTGAGTCCATTGGTTGGCGTAGGCCGGGGAGCTGACCTGGTTTATCGTAAGCTCGCCCTGCTGATCTTCCAAAATTTCTGCATGTAATCCCAGATCATATTTCCCTACACCCTGCTCCAGGATTACTGTTGGCTCAGCCTGAGATGCTGTCGTGATCAGCAGCAGAATAATGGCAAGATAAAGTCTGAGGGTCATATCGTTTCTGTACCTAATTACTCATTTGAATGCGTTAGCAAGTATAAGAATGACTGAATACCATTATTCATTAGTATTTAATTTTACACAATAAAAAATTTTGACTTATGTGAAAATAACTTTAAATATTTCATGGAAAAAAGGATTTAGGGAACTCACGTATTCAACGTCTCGTCCGAAAAATTGTTTTTAACAATGTCAAAAAAATATTCGTCTACAGACGAAGATGTGAATATTGACACAATAAAAAAACAGGTATGAAGTGTCAGAATTTTGTAAACGTATTCTTGATAGAAACTGTAATAGCGGCCTTAAAGCCTTTTTTTAGATTAAATATTCGTTATGTAAAGAATCTACCCCAGGCCTATCTGAAATCATCTGAATAAATCTTCAAATCGTGTTAATTTCAAGTATTTGACATTCTTTGACATCAAAGATGTTTGCACTTTATGACCTTCTATTATTATAGAGTAAACACCGTTTACATATATAACGATTGTGCTTCTTTTTTTAAAAAAATTAATAATTGGAGGATTTGAGATGAAAAAAATTGTACTTCTACTTTCCCTGATGTTTCTGTTTACATCCTGTGATTTTTCTGATGAAACCAAAGCGGCCTTTAAAAAATCGGTGGATGACTCATTCGCAGCGGCAACGTACCAGAGCGGGATTTCAGTTGCAGTGTATAAAGACGGTTATTCGTGGACATATGCTACCGGCGAAGCCGTAAAGGAATTTCCGGCGTATGGTATTCCATCGGTTGCCATGACTCCGTCTACCCCAGGCTACGCATACAGTATCACAAAGACAATGGTCTCTTCTCTGATACTCACACAGATTGAGAATGGGCTCTATTCCCTTACAGACACAGTCGATGATTTGTTGAATGATCAGGCCGATTATGATTCGTTCAACACAACGAACATAAATGTAAATGCTACGGTAGAACAACTCCTGAAGCATACTTCGGGTATGCCCGACTATGCCTCCAACCTCCCTGCACTGCTTGCTATGTGTAATTCAGCTTACACTACATGGAAACCTGCTGATATTATTACCTCTATCGTAAACACCCCTTTCGATGTAACAAGTGGTTTTCAATATTCAAATACTAACTACGTACTTTTAGGAATGATTGCCGAACACAAGACTGGAGAAACACTGAATACGCTTCTTTCTGGTGAATTTTTCAGCCCTCTGGGCATAGCTGCAAATCTTGCACCTCAGGATTCGATCCCCTACGACACTATCGCACATCCCTATGATGATGCAGTTATTTTTGGTGATGGTACGAATCCTCCCCCGGGAACGTTTATGGATATGACCCTTGCACTCTACGGTGTTTATCCAACATTTAATTATTATGATGGTGTGGGAAGAGGCACCTGGGCAGCGGGAGGAATTATCTCAACTGCTGACCAGTTGGCCAAGTGGGGATATGAGCTCTATGATGTAGAAGGCGGTGCAGTACCATCTGCAGTGAGAGATAGCATAATAAATTCAGCACCTGAAGATGGTGACTACGGGTATGGTGTTGGCCATGATGACTTTACATATGATGACGGTTCTTTTGGGGAGCTATACGGACATTCAGGGTCTGCTCCCGGTTATAAAAACGTGATGAGATATGAAAAAAATCAGCGCATCACTATTGTTATAATGACAAATGCAAATAACTCATTCCCATACCCGCTGCCCGGTGTTTCCCTGGTCGATAGAGATGCCCTGGTAGAGGATCTTCTCAATGACTTTAAGGAAAATAACAAATGGTTAGATCATTAACAGTTTGATTTAATATTTTCTGAAAAATAATAGAGACAGGTGCCTCTGGTTAAGCCAAATCAGAGCCCTGTCTTTATTGAAATCATTGAAGAAAGATAAGTATCTTTTGGCTCGTAGCTTTATTTATAGCTTGAACTTTCACGATGCTCTCCTTTTTTGTTATTTTCACTGCCTGAGTAACCTGACTCACAGCCCACATTTTCCTATAAATCTGTTTAGCAATATTAACAATATTTATAATAAAAATAAATGTTTATGGTGGGATTTGATGCCCTTTTTAATTGACAAGTTATTAAGCTGAATGTTATTCTCAACCTTAGTTAGATTTCCATTTAAACTACGATATCAGGATATTCTTTAGATTCTCAAAAAAACCTGGCTATACGCCTGTATTGCAAAAATACAGAACCCTATATACCATGCCTTAAAGGCAAAGGAGGACCCCATGAATATTAAGGAGTATTGCAACAACCTGAGTGATGAACTCGGCAAATGGCGAGACGAAATCCACAAGGAAAATGAAAAAATCAACAAATACCCCTCAGCTGATAAACTTCACATGAAAGCTGTGGTTGATGATCTCAGGATGCTTGAAGCTGAAATGGACGATCGCCTTGAACAGCTAAAAACCCATGGTAACACTTCATGGCAGCCCAGCAATGTAGATGATATCATTAACCCAAGTGGATCATTTTAATGGTTTACCCCGGGAAGAGATGACAATGTGAAATTTAATCGGGAAGTAGATTTCAGAGAGTAAGTTGTAAGTTCAATGACCATTCTATTAAAAATGCATTACGGCTAATTATGAATAATAAGCCGCAATGCATTATATGTTTTAACATTAGATAATTTACAATTACGCAGAATACTGGTGAGGCCACCAAAGGTGGCCTCTAATTGATGGTTCTAATTGAGAGATGAAAGAAACCGGATATAGTGGGCACTTGTTTCTTCAGGGACTTCGATCATGGGCATATGCCCGACACCTTCCAAAATCACTTTTTGGCTTCCCTTAATTCTCAAGTTAAATTCATCGGCGTTATCTACATGAAGGACCCTGTCATTATCGCCCCATAGAATCAATGTGGGTGTTTGAATTTTATCAAGATCATCAATAGGCAGCACAATGTCCGTCTGTACATCCTTAAAGACTTTTTCATCGAGTGCTTTTCGGGCAATTTTTTGTTCCGCAAGGACATCGATCACTGCTCCCGGTATATAGGGTCTCTTAGTCATAACAAAATCGAGTAATTTTTTATACTCATCAGAATTTGCAGCCACCAAAGGATTTTTGCCCTTTTTCAACAGTCCTATAAACTCGCTTTCTGTTTTGGTTACTCCGGCACTGTCAAGCAGGGTCATCGATGTTACTTTATCCGGATAGAGGCCGGTAAACTTCAGACAAATCGCCCCCCCCATGGAGTTTCCAATCAGGTGCCCCTTGCTGATATGAAGTTTTTCCATCACTTCTTTCAACCATTTCGCCTGATTTACGATGGTGTAAGAGATAGAAACATCCGAAATACTTTCACCATGACCCGGAAGATCCAGGGCCAGAAGACGATAGTCATCGGTAATCTCTTTGGAAAAAAGGAGCCAGTTATCTTTATTTGCCCCAAAGCCATGGACCATTATAACGACCTCCTGATCTTTACGAGGATTGTCTGCCGTGGCATTATCCAGATACGTAATCTCCCCGATCGAGATGTTTACATTTTTTACAATGAAATCCGCACCACCACGGCGACTATCAAGGGCCATATTGTAGATTTTATATTTTGAGCACCCTGAAATTAAAATAGACGTCAGGACAATAAATACAATCGATATTTTTTTTATATGCGTCATTCTGTTCACTCCTTTGGGGTTGTAGTTCCGAACAATCAATTCTACGAATCTCAACAGATTCCGAATTGAGCCTATCATAAAAATCGAATTTTAATTTATGTTTTTTACAATAAGAGGGTTTTTATTTCATAACATGCTGATATTATAGCTATTGAAATATATGATTCATAAAAAATATAAGAAAGAACTGATAATGTAGATTCAAAAAAATGAAATTATTCTAATGACCTGTCATGGCTTATTGTGAAAATTCGGGCGCCCTAACAAACGATAAGGCGATGAAATAACGAAGTTAGTCAAATATCATCAATACAGATTTAAATATCAATCATTATTTTTTAAATAAATATAAATTTAAGAATTGATAGAGAATAAAATATTATTTCCCGTATCGTTAATAAAATAAATTTAAAAAGATATAAAATTATTTCTGATAGTTATGTTAACGGCCAGCTATATCTGAATCCGAAGTTATATTATGGTGCGATACTTGCTTAATAAAGTGGGAGTTTCTTAAAAAGCTAACTATTTATGGTAGGAAGCAAAACGAAGAAATTTTTTTACAGGGTTGTTAAAAACAAAAAAATCAGTTCTTAAATTTGTAGGAGTCTGCGTGAAACAGTTTGCAATGTCATCAGGCGAAATTCTTTTTAGCAATTACGAAGATTTTTTATCTGAGTTGTCCGTTAAAAAATTCATTGCTACGATACTTTTATTTCTTGGACTTGTATTCCTTTCCATAGGATTATGGAAAGGCTACAAAAACCGAATAAATCCTTCATGGTCTATTATCCACGGTATGGTTTTAAATTCTACCATGGAATCTACCATCGTTCCGATTAATAACAAAAATATAAATAACACGTACTACAAACCAAAAATAATATATGAATATGAGGTTAATGGAAAGACACATACAAACATAACCAATGCAGGCGTAGTTTCAAAAAACGACCCAACCATTACTGAAGAGACTGTAAAAAAGTATAGTGAAGGCAGGCTCGTTAAAATCTTCTATAATCCGGCCCATCCTGAAGAAGCATTGGTAAATACATTTTCAGCTATGGATAAATGGGTTCCAATCGCATGTGGCTCTTTGCTTTTCACCTTTGGGGTTTTAACTTTTTTTTATATAAAAATAGAAGATAACGTTATAGTTAACTCCCTTCACAAAGGTATCAAAAACAGACCAGTCACCAGTCCAAAACCCGTAAGCAAGACAATCCACGAAAGATCATCCCATAAGCAGGTCCAGGGGATAAACGGAAAGTGGAAACTTAATTATCAAATTCCTTCCTTGGGCGAAATAATATCCCTTGCAAATCAAACAGGTGAAGAAATTCGTTCCGCAGCTTCATATACAATTATGCTTACCATTAAGGACGAAAAAATGGTTTTTAGCTTTAACGATAGGGATATTAAAGGCAATTGTGAAATACTCAGCAGATTCCGGTTGCATGAAGATAAACTTATGCTTGAACATCAAAGCATTGATTTTCTTTTAGTTGATATCGAAGATTTTCCGCCCCAATATTACACCTATTCACTTAAAGGTTCTAATCTTATTCTTAAAACAAACAAAATCAAAGGACTCGGAGACAGGCAGATTACCTATAATTTTTCAAAGTCAAAAAATTAATTTAAAACTCTAATCTTGTGAGTAAGGATCATTATAAATTCGTTAGGTGTTGCCGCAATTGTTGACAATAATTAATCTCAAATTGAATCATCATTGAAAAAACCGTGGCCTTGCAGCGGTTTGATTTGTTATTACAAGATGTGTAGCGATTGACTTTTTAACAGATTTATATTTAGAAACGGATAATTCTGGCTAAGAAGGTGTCTTTATCTCTGGTCAGTGTGATTATGATTCCTGGTCGTAACACATAGTTGTCATAATCAAATATATGAACTGAATAAACCAAGCCTCTCTTTATTATTCCTCATCAAATCCCGGTGCAAAACCTTGCTCAATTGCAGGATAAGATTCAACAGAGTCTGTTGTTTGACCCTTTGATTTTTTTAATTGAAGTTTATATCCTTTTAGGCGGGCTTCCGGTTCATATTTACCCTGATTTAATCGCAGGGCATCCATTGGTTTAACTTCAATGGCAGCTTGGTTCTTTACAGGACAAAAATGCTCACAATATCCGCACCCTGCACATTTGTCTTCTATAACATGGGGAACTGACACTTTATTCTCTTTTTCTTTTGAGAATTCAATGGCATCATAAGGGCAGACCTCATCGCAAACCATGCAGCTTTTTTTAAATTCCCATGCCAGGCATTTTTGTCTGATAATTTGTGCGGTCCCCGTTTTAGCCCAAATGCGATCTGATTTCTCAATAGGTCGTATTGCTTTTGTGGGGCATACATTTCCACATTCATGGCATTGAGGCTCACAAAACCCCCGGCGTGGTGTTACAGCCGGCGAAAACAATGCAGGAAAACCTGCTGAGAACCATATCGGCTGTAGGGTATTCGTTGGGCATGCCACCATACATTCGCCACATCTTACGCATCTTGCTAAAAAATCAGTTTCCATTATTGCACCGGGAGGCCTTACAAGGCCATTGGTGCCAACCTGGCCCTCACCCGGGGTCCCATATAATGAATTGAGCCCTGTTAAAGACATTACTGCTGTTCCGGCACCGATAAGGCTTGTTGATACAAACGCACGTCTTTTTGGGGAAAATGTTTCATATGCAATGGTGTCTGTTTTTTTTGATGACTTAAAAGTAACAGCTTTTTCAGGACATATCTCCTCACAGGTTCTGCAAACAATACATTCAGAAAAAAATGCTTTTTCCGGTGTTTCTATATCAATAGCTGACATCGGGCATTTCCGTGTACATTTTCCACATGCGTTACAAGTATCAGATACTTGTCTTCGAATTATTGGAGATCTGGAAAAAAATGTAAGAAGTGCACCTGAAGGACATAGATACCTGCACCAAAATCTGCTGGAAAATACAATCATGCTAAAAATAGTTACAAAAAATATTAAGATGAAAAACTGGGTTTCAAAACGAATGGTTCTGATTTGTGCAAAGCTGATTGAGCTAATATCAAGTATATCGCCCAGCGGTCTTATAATGATAAGTAATTCTTTCGATATAAAAGAGATAACAGGAAAAATAATAAGTCCATAAAATCTTGTTATTAAAGACAGAGGAGATGCAAAAAATACATATGAGACACCAAAAAAAGCTGAACCTAATAAAAAGAAAAGTACGAGGTATTTTATTTTTAACAAGTTTGTTGAAAACAAATAGGGTTTGTTTTTGAACCTGAATAATGAATCAGTGATATCTATAGTGGTTCCCATGGGGCAGATATACCCGCAAAAGACCCTGCCAATAAATGGCCCTGATAAAAGAACGATCGCAGCCGGGATAAAAGAGAGTAAAAGAATTTTTGAACTAATGGCACTAATTAACACTAATACCGGATCCATTTGTAAAAAAATATCCAGATTCATCATTGAGATTCCGGATATAGATGCAAGTGTCAGGAGGAGTAAAAAAACACCAAGGCAAAGGGTTTGAATTAATCGTCGAAACCGAATCATATTGTTATTTTTTTAATTGATAAATTTTCAATATCTGCACGACCTAAACCTCGCTCATGGGCTAATTTTATGTGCTTAACCTGGGTTGGTTTAAATTTTTTCCCATACCATTCAAAGGCTGAGACAGCATAGGCATCTGCTGCAACCATGTCTTTAGATGCGATAATTGTGTTTCTTTTTAAAACCTTACCAGGACCTCTGGGGCCACCTGTACTGAGCACTCGAGTACCATCAATAACAGTCAGGTCAGCTTTTAAAAGGCTTGCCAGATCAACAATGGTTTCATTAAGATCCATGCGGTGCATTATACCCCTGTCATAAATAAGCCCCATCATTCCTTTCATAGATAAGCTGACACCCGTTGCTGAATGGCTTTTTGCAACAGGCACAGCAATTAACACATCAGCTTTAAGTGACTCTTTTACTACATCTGTTTTAGTAAGGCTCAGGGCTTTTGAAATATTAACCTGTTTGTAAAAAGAAGGGTCATTGACGGCATGTACCATATTTGCATCAATTTCTTTACATACAGGTCCAATACCTGACACTTGAATGCAGGCTTTGCCGGGAGCAAGTGTGTGATCAAGAATCATAACTTTGGAAGCCCCGGCTTCTTTACACATGGAAGCTATTGTCTTTACCACATAAGGATTGGTGTTGGAAGCCTCCTCAGGAGTACTTGTAAAACTCATATTAGGTTTAATGAGAACCCTATGGCCTTTTTTAACGACACTTTTGATACCACCAATAAGATCAACAGCAGCTTTTGTGGCTGCCACAGCTTCTCCTGTTACAACTCCAATATCAGGCGTTGATAAAGCAAAGCTTAATTGGGGGAGAAGAGGGCTGCTAACTGCTGCTGCCATATACAAACCACTTCTGGCCTGAAGTTTTATAAAATCCCTACGGCTTAATTTTTTATTCATATTATGCCTCCTTAATGGAATCTTCATTTTTAAGTTTTCTGTTTGGTGTATTTCGTAATTTTATCTGAGATGATTGTAGCACATTTCAAAATAGAATTCTTAGTTTCGACTGATTTTTTTGTGATACTTAGTCTTACATAAAATCTATCCTGAAAAAATTCTGTCATATAACTACCACCCATTTCTGATTTAAACCTTGACTGTTCACCCAAATTATCTAAAGGGTCTGCATTGTCAGTTTTAAACTCTTCAAATATTTTTTTAGCACTCTTTATTGAGTCTGTTTCATAAATTTCAAGCATCAGGTAAACCTGATTTTTTTCATAATTTGCAAAACCGGCTTTTTTAGTACCAAGTTCATAATACTGGGGGGCAGCTCCGTTTATTACCATTGATAAAGCTTTTTCATTAATTGCAATAAATGGTTTCTCTTCAGCTTTCCATCCCTCTGCTTCCATTTTTTCTGGAAAGATATTTTTCAATTCAAATTGATCAGCAGACAAAGGTAGAACCATAAGGAAACTTAATATGACTGCATATAAAACTTTTTGTAATTTCATGTATTGTCTCCTTTAAGACAGAACAGCTTCTTTGAAAATTATTTTGTCAGGGTCTGCCATATATAAAGTATGCTTTTCCTCTTTTGGGGTACTTAAAAAACGTATTACTTTTCCAGGATTATGTCAAAAACTTTATGCAACAAAGGTAGACATGGCCCCTCATAATATATACGGTAAAAAAAGAATAGAGAAACCAACCGGAAACAAAGGAAGCATACTGATTATGAAATCAATTCAAAGTGATGTTGTGGCTATTGCAAGAAAGATAAGGATTAATGGTATTTCTAAAGCAGGCGGAAATGTAAGTGCTTTTAAGGATGGTCGAATCTACATAACACCGAGTGGCAAAGACTTACTTGATATTAGTGAGACTGATATTGTGGTGATCGAAGGTAACGAAGATATTGCCTTAGGAAAAAAACCTTCACGGGAATGGCATATTCATAAATCTGTTTATGAGAGTAACAGGAAGAATAAATTTGTTGTACACGTACATTCGCCATATGCAACAGCACTTTCCTGTTGTCGTACTGATATTCCACCTTTCCATTTCATGGTCGCAGCTTTTGGAGGAGATACAATAAACTGTTCTCGATATGCAACATTTGGAACAAAAGAATTATCGGAAAATACAGTGAAGGCACTTGGGAACAGAAAGGCGTGCCTATTAGCTAATCATGGAGCTATAATAACAGGTGAAACCTGTGATGAAGCTTATTTGCTAACTGTTGAACTGGAAGAATTATGCAAAACATATTACATATCCCAGACCCTTGGAAACCAGATCATATTGAGTAAAGATGAAATTGAGGAATCTATTCTATTACTTTCAAAATAATTGCTTTCTCTTTAGGAATATTAAAGTGTCCTATGATCGGGGTGCCCCCATGACGTTGTAAATCGCATAAAATTTGAATTCGTGATAACTGGTTGTGTGATAAATACAAAATGACAAGTTTTGTAGATTTGCATTACCTCGGAAATCACCTCTTATCTGTTGCTTTCTTCAGCTGATATGGATAGATTATTGTCTTTGGTGTGCTGTTGACTGTTTATACTCAATGATTCGTCTGTAGTATGAATTAATAATAATGTATTTCATCATGTACTAAATAGTTTTTTTGGAGATTAAATAAAATGAAGAAAAAACTGGTATTTTGTTTACTGGCGGTACTTTTAATGGGGTGCAGTAAGGGTAACCAGATTAAAAATAACGAAATAGATGTTCAGGGTATCATTCCACTTACTTATGCCAATATCAACGGTCATAAGATTTTGTACAATGAAGGTTGGTCTGTTATTACTTCAAGTGAGAAAGCATTTGACTATGCCTCAGAAAAATCAATTGAATCATCTGGTGCCGTTATTTTAAAGGTGGCAGAATCAATCGTTGCGCGGACAAAGACTGTTAGAGGTAATATGGGTGGGCGCTGGGCATCCTCATATGAAATGGCTAAAAAAACGTTGGAGTATGGAACAGAAAAAAGTGCAAAGATTTTTAAGGGTACACATCAAATAGGTTTAAAACAGTTTAATTATTCCGGGAAAAAATTTAAAGATGCCTGTAAAATATTTGTATACGGGAATATCAGCATTGTTCAGAGAACCAAAAATGATGTGAACGTATTAATGTCTTTACCCGGTGGTTTTTATAAAAATATTAAAGATGACTTCTCAAATATTCTCGCTCTTTCCAATAAAGCAAACAGTTATGTCGGTGAAAAAATTAATCTCTCGTGGAACAGATCTTTTCAAAAAGCCGGCAGGTTATTTCATGAGGAATATGAAAACTCCGGTAAACAAAAAAATGCTTTTTTAGCACTTGGCAATATTTTACAGGGCTATCTTAAAATCGTGTATTACGGGCTTATAACACCCTCAGCAAAAACCATTGTTACATCAGGAGCTAAAGGCAGTAATTACGGTCTTTTTCTGCCAGCTTCAGCAACAACAATTGCAACAGGAAGGGTTGTTGAGTCTACAGGTCTATCTCTTTATTATACAACAAAGACAGGGTACAAATTAGTATCACCAACGGTTACAACTGGTTTATTGGGTGGTGTTTCGATTCTTTTAATGGGAGCAACCCCTGTGACTTATCTTGGCGGAACAACTTTTGGGGCAGTTAATCAGGTCGCATTTACCATGGCGGCTCCTATTGCCGGAGCAGGGGATCTTGTGGCAACATCTTCAGGAAAAACCGGTAAATATGTTGCCCTTGTTACCAGTGATATCGCTAAGGGAACATCTAAAGTGCTGATTAATCAGGCATCGGCTGGTATTGTTCTTGGGTATAATGCTTTATCTGCCATTCCAGCTCATTTGTTTTTAGGTACAATTGATGCTGCTGTCTTTTTAGCATGGGATGGGCCAAGACTTGTCTTAGCAGTTGCTACCGGTAAATTGAAAAATGATATATCAGTCGGTAATTTACCTGTTGGTACCGTTGTTGATCTTAAAAAAATGAGCCAAAATAAGGATGTCAGTGTAAAAATTGTCAGCGATGACCCGACTGTTGTAGAAAAAATTATAGAAACAATCCCTGAAGATCTGAGAGGAAAAAATGAAAATAAATAAATCTGTACTCGCAATTATTTTTATACTTACTGCTTTTTTATTGTCATGCTCCACGAAAAGTAATGATCCTCTTAAAAACACAAAGAAATTTGTAAAAAAAAGTCATATTTCTTTATATAAAAACGGTGCTTTTCACGTGCCCAATACATCCATATACTTGATACCTAAAGGGCCTGAGGCCTGGGACTTTATTATGGAGTTAGCAGGAATGAGAGCGAGAGAATCCTTTTTACTCGCATTGAAAAGAGCCTCAGAATCTATTTATATTGTTTCTGAGGGTACTAAAATAAGCTGGAAAACAGCAGGTAAGATTCATCGTTATACTGATGAAAAATCAGATCGAATCAGGCTCAAATCAAAAGAGAAACGGACTCTCCTGGTTAAGAGATCTTCTGTGAAAGGAAAGGATATTTCAGTAAAATCATGGGAACTTTCAAAAAAGCTGATGAATGAAATGGGTACGATTGGTGACAATATTGTAGCTGCAGGTGTGGAAAAAAGTGAGCGTATAAACCAGAAGGGTACAAAATCAGGTAAAGACTTAATCAAAGAATCAATTAAGTTTTCAAAAGAATATTCCAAAAAAAGAAATGAAGGTGCTAAAAATAAGATGGCTGTAGCTAAGAATGATTTCATCACAGGTTACCTCGCTATCCCTGAAAAACTGAAAGAGAATAAACTAAATGCTGTTGCCAACGTTGGTAAAGCAAACCCGGCTGTTGTCATAGAGAAAAATCATATCTGGCAGGAAAAAATGTCGGACAAAAATAAAGCCCTCATCAAAAAAACAAGGCAGAATTATAAAACAAACGTGAAAAAATCACTCTCAAAGATACAGGAAGAGTTTCTTGAAAGTTACAAACAAACCGGAGTTGCATTTGGGGCGTTGAAGGCAATGAGGTGGGCGCTTCAGTCGGCTTTATGGGATATAACGCTAAAACCTGGTTCGAAAGTTATAACCGGAGGTCTTGGTTATTTAGGCGTAAATTATGTCGCATTTCCTGTTATGGTTGTTAAAGATGAAAGCGTATCAGTTGCAAGGATCGCGGTTGATATGGCCTGGAACTCATCAAAATGTGCCTACGATTTGACAGCACCATCTGCTGAAGCGGCCCTTGGAGCAGCCTTCGGCTGTTTTGAGGTGGCGGGCGGAAAAATCGTTGCAGGGTCTGCTCTCACTGGAGGTGTTATTGCCGGAGCCTCAAAGGTTGCTTTAGCAAAAACGAGTAGCCTTGCCGTTAAAGGTGGCGGAAAGGCTCTGGGTAAAACCGTTCAATATGTCGGCGTTCCTTTGGCAGTGGCAGGTGTTGCAGCAGGTGGTAAGGCAGTCGGTCTTTCGGTGGATGGCGCAGGTAAACTTTCATTTGCAACGATGTATACAGCAAGTGAAGTGGCAGCTTCCGGGACTGATGTTTTTGGTAACATAATTGCCGGGACAACACTTGTTGGTGGAACGACCGTTGCAACCGTCGGCGGAGCTGGTTACGGAGCTTATCAACTCTCCAAAGCTGTTGCAGTACCCTCTGGGTATGAACTCGGCGCAGGTGTTGTTTTGAGTTATGATACAATGACTCATATCGCAGCTCAGTCTATCCTTGCTGTTTCCGATTGTGCCTATCTGGTTCTATCTCTTGAAGGTCCTCGTTGGGTTATCTATGCAGTTAAAGGTAAAACAGGAGTGGGTGAAGACCTTTCACCGGGAACGGTTCTCGATTTGAAAAAAATGCAGAACAGCGGAGAAGAGATTTACAATTTACCAGTCAGTGATGAAGAGGCTAAAAAAGTTGTTCAGTCTACCTATCAGTCCTTACCTGAAAAGCTGTAACTAGATATTTTAAAAATTAAGAGCAATATGGGACAGGTAAAGGGAAGTATAGAATGTCTAACATTTTCCCTTAGTTAACCTTTCTTTAAGTACTATACCGTGAGGTAACAGGGTCTTAAGGTGTATCCTATCTTTTTTTGAAAAGGCCGGGCAGTATTATTAACAGCTTTATCAGACCTGTCACCCGTTGTTTAAGAGACGAACCATAAAGTAAAAAAGGAATACCTTTTAAGCCCTCATAAAGTGTTTTCCCTGCGGGGAACCACCATAGGTTTGATGGTAAAAAAGATAAATAATCATGAACAATGACTTGTGGCTGAGTCATTTCATTAAATCCGATCGCACCGTGACTTCTGCCTAATCCGGAGAGTTTAAATCCTCCCCAGGGCGATTCAGCAAGCCCGTGGCTCATCAGGTGATCATTGATTGTTATTGCCCCTGCTTTAATTTGTTTGGCAATCTGTTCTGCTTTTTTTCTATCAGAGGACCATACCGAGGCTGTGAGCCCAAGATCTGAATCATTGGCAAGACGAACAGCTTCGGCTTCATCATTGTATTTCATTACGCCGACAACAGGCCCGAATGTTTCTTCTTTCATAACAAGCATATCATGCGTTACATTGGTTAAAACTCTGGGTGGAAGCAGACGTTCATTTTTATCTGCCTGGATCGTATTTGATTCTGCTGCAATTACAGCACCTTTTTCAATAGCATCTGCAAGGTGATCTTCTACAGTTTTGACCTGTCTGCCGGTGGTCATTGCACCAATATCAGTCTTAAAATTTTTATCAATACCGATTCTTAGCTTTCTGGTTTTTTGAGACAATAGTTCCACGAACCGATCATGCACGGCCTCATGAACATAAATCCGTTCGACACCGCCACAGGACTGGCCTGCATTTTGAAAACCTGCCCAGATAGCCACTGATGACGCCCGCTCAAGGTTGGCATCCTGACATACGATCATTGCATCATTCCCACCCAATTCAAGATTTAACGGGGTAAGGTTTTGTGCGGCTTTTTCCATCAATAATTTTCCAACACCTACAGAGCCGGTAAAAAACAGCTTATCAATCCCATTTTCAAGAAATAATTTTGATGTTGTCGGCCCGTCGCATTCGACATAGCTGAAAACACCCGGAGGAAGTTCGGCACTCTCAATGACCTCTTTTAATATCCTTCCAATCGCAGGCGTTTCCTGAGCCGTCTTCAGGATGACACAATTACCGGCCAATAGTCCCATGATTACTTCGGAAAAAGGTATCGCGAAGGGATAATTCCATGGCGTTATAATTCCGATTACCCCATATGGGACACGGTGGATTTTACTTTGTTTGTTAATAAAAAAGATATTGCCGAAACCTAATCGTTTGTCCTTTAACCATTTTTTTGATTTTTTTAAATAGTATGACAGAGCCATCATAGAGGGAAGAATCTCAGTAGCCATTGCATCCACACGTGTTTTCCCGTTATCCGTGGAAATCGTTTGGGCAATTTCATCAATTCTTGAGATTAAGGTAGTTGATATTTTTTTTAATATTTCCGCCCGTTCACGAACAGAAATACCATTCCAACCAGGTTGAACTTCTTTGGCTTTTCGAATCATTGCCTTTACAGCATCAGGCGATGTCTGAGTTGAATGTATTTCATCCGGAGTCGTGCCCGTCTCATTTGCAATGGCATTATTTTCATTTTGGTTCTGCATTTCCAACCCCCTTGAAAAGAATATTAAATAAAGTGAATAGGACTTTTTACGACGCCTTCAATATAGCTATGACTCGGGCAGGTGCGGCAGATGCTCCAACTATCTTTAGCGGGAAAACCCCAACCTTAAACCCCTTATCCGGCAACGCACCTAAGTTCACAAGCTGTTCCATATGCCAGTAATTCTTCTCTCTGCCGACAAGGTGACCTTGCCAGAACTGATCCTTTCCTTTTGAGGCGATAGTCTTCTTTATCTGAACATGGAAAGGCAAATCCCACCCCCACTGGTCAATTCCCATTATCGTCACGCCTTGATCAATAAGCCAGAGTGTAGCCTCTCTACCCATTCCAACGCCACGTTTCCAGTACTCTTTTGTACCCGAATGTTTGTCCATTCCGGTTCTGATCAGGACAATATTGCCAGGTTTTATAGTTGTGTCTGTTTTTTTCAGTTTTTCCTGAAGGATTTCAGGGGTTATTTGTGTGTATTCTTCAATATCGGTAACATCGATAACAATACCATCAGCAAAACAATCGTCCAAAGGGATTTGATCAACCGTTAAAGCCTTTTCCCCATTTACTGACGGGCCGTAGTGCCAGGGGGCATCGATGTGTGTTGTGCTGTGAACACCCATTTTTTTGATTGTATCGTCAGCCCATCCGACAAAATTACCGGAATATTTTAAAGGCAACCCAATAATTCTGACCAGAAGCTTTCCGAGCCAGTGTGGCTTGTGTTTAATTTTGATTCGCATAAACCCTGGATCCTGGGGGTTATCAATGATCGGTTTTGAGAGGTCAATAATTGTCATGTCAGCTCCTGATTTTTTGTTTCAATATTTTCCCAATTTATTTTTATTCTGGTTCTGCAATATCTAATGGGTATTACGCCTGTGTAGATACAGATATTTTGGCTGAAACGAATAGTCGATTAGTTGTTTACATCCTGAATCATCTTTATAAACTCAAGAGAAAAATTGTAAACGTCACCCGGCCATCGTGCAGATAGATAATTTCTATCTCTTACAACAAACCCTTTTTTTAAATACTTCAAGCTATCCCTTGATAAAGGTCTCGGGCCCTTAATAAAATTATTAGTGTCGGATAAAATGGACTTCACTTCATCTTCAACGGTTATTCCCGGATAGGTAAGGTAATAATCCTTAAGCCATAATCTGGTTAGATTATATGCCAGTAATTCTTGTGATTTCAGTAATGATGTCGTTTTGTAGTTGTGAATAACGGATTTTTTCGTATCAGCGTTTATACTTCGTGCAGCTAATACAACGCCAGGGCAAA
>PJEL010000789.1_pt1 | contig 35604 bp, 21 predicted proteins | sample 1853271 | NCBI WGS metagenome assembly PJEL01 (sample SAMN08108733, study PRJNA415343) | Invertebrate metagenome, whole genome shotgun sequencing project. | host: Globobulimina | place: Sweden: Gullmar Fjord | collected 2015-08
AAAATTTGGTTTGTGGTTTTTGGAAATCAAAAAATAAAATTCAAAAATTTCTTAAAATTTCTAGTGGTTTATGGGTAAAAATTTGAAAATCTGTGTGTTTTCTAAGAGGCACTATCTAGAAAAAGAGACAAAGCAATAGGTGACATTTTTGAAAAAAACATGAAGTGTATGGAAAAATCACTAGATAAATGTAAGCGTTTAGTTACAGTAGACTTGGCAAACGCTGAGCTAGAAGATAATAACACAACTATAACTAAATCTGACTCAGAATTCGATTGCTTTGAAAGTAAAAAAGGATTTGGGCGACGATTTTATACATTATCGAAAATCTGCTGGAAAGTCCCAATTTATAAAAAGCATAAAAAACAGGATTAAAATTACTTACTGGACTTATGCAAAACATCTTTAAAAAGATGCAGCCGAAGTTTATTAAGCTGTAACACAGCTAAATTTAATAAATCTTGCGTAACACAAGTTACTTATTTCGTTTCTTACGCCTTTTGTTTTTTTTACGCTGCTGCCTTATAGCTCTTTTTTTCTCTTCACCAACAATATTATCTGAGGCTAGATTTTTGGATATATCGAAAGTAGTCATATGTGCATCTACATATGCATCTAAAACATTTAGAACATACCAAAAAAAAGATGCAACAAAACAGGCATTTCTATATATCCTATAGTTAATTTCTGTTCTATTGCGTTTAATAGCACTTTTTTTATCAACAGATATATATTTTTTGTGTAAATACCAAGATCCAGCAAAAAGGCCCGCAAACCCCGTCCATATAACTCCTGCTTTCCATATTTTGTTATTACGTATTTGACCCAATCCTGGCATATATATTGAGCTTAGCCAAATAGATTTTATTTTTTTATTTTGTAATAAAATTTTATCTGCATCAGATTGTTGTTTATCTATTTTAGGGAGGTCTTCCTTTTTTGTCTTTGTGCCAGTTTTTTTATTACTTTTTTTATTTTCCAATTTGCGTTCATTGCTTTTTATTTTTGTTTCTTTCGAAAAAGTCGAAGTATTAGAAGCTTTTTTATTCCTTTTGGTGGATGGTGCTCGTATAATAGGGCCATCCGTGATAGTTTTACTTGGAGCTGCATAGCTATAAGTAAAAACCATACAGAGCCCTAATGAAAAACATCTTTTAAAAAAAGTCATGTAACTAGGCATTTCAAACGAATTTAATATATACCAAAGGTATTTGAAGTTACTAGGCAAATCGTCCTTTACGACACTTTTTTCCAAGCATTTGTGGGATTCTTCATCGGCGAGGAGCATAGTACTGAACGGCAGAGAATCTACAAGCACAGTCTCATTTTTTGATGATGTTAAGTATTTCATTTAATCTTTGGATAGAGTCAAAACTAATAATTAATTGTCCATTTTTAAAATCAGCCTCCCTTACATCTTTTAAGTTTAAGCTATTTCCATGAATATCCTCATCATTTATTTTTATGTTTATTTTTGTATTTAACTTTTTCGTGAGATGGCTCAAAGTATTTACGATATTACTATGAAAAGATTGTGTATTTTTTTCTATCGCTGTACTACATCTTTTATTTATCTTTTCTTTCGATAAAGTCGAAGCCCCAGTTTCAAAATTTACTTTTTCATTCTTTTTGGGTGTTTGTGTAAAAAAGCCATCTGTGATGGTTTTTCTGCATATATTTTCTGTTTCTCGTACAGAGAGTCCTTTATTGATAATATACTTTAAAACCTCCATTTGGTTACTTTCTATCTCTAAGCTTATTAGAGCTTTTGCATGTCCCATAGATATGGAACATTCTCTTATAGCTTTTTTTATTTTCTCAGGAAGATTTAAAATTCTTAGGAAATTTGTTATAGTAGAACGCTTTTTCCCTACCCTTTTTGCAATCTCTTCTTGAGTAAAAGTGCAATCTTCTACTAATTTTTGATAACTTAGAGCAATTTCTATAGGATTAAGATCCGAGCGTTGAATATTTTCTATTAGAGCCATTTCTAATATTTTACTTTCTTCTACCTTCCTTAGATAAGCTGGAATAGTTTTTAGGCACAGAAACTTGGAGGCACGCACCCTACGCTCTCCAGAAATCAACTGATAATGATTGTCTTCTACTTTCCTAACTGTAATAGGTTGAATGATACCATGTTCCTTTATAGACAATGCTAGCTCTTCTATTTTTTCTCTATCAAAATATTTTCTTGGTTGTAAAGGATTGACAAAAATATGTTTCAAATCTATTTCTGTAATGCTACTCTTGAATTCTAATAACTCAGTTTTGCTATTATCGTTAAATAAGGCACCTAGACCCCTTCCTAAAACTTTATTTTTTAGTTTTTCCATATTTGTTTCTTCGAAATTCGGATGGAACAATTTATGTAAAATAGGTGGATTTTTCAATAAGGGCCTCCTCCTTTAATAAAGCAACTCGGAAAAACTTCTTTTTAAATATTTAAATCGGTACTTGTTTAACGAGGCTCGTGTTATTCGATTTACAAAATATCAAAGGTCTGATATATTCATTACCAACGAAGAAGTTTTGAAATGCTTGGAAAGGGGTATGATAAACAATGATTTGTTTAGTAACTTCAAATACATTTGGTATATACTGATAACCTTTGAAAATGAAGTTAAAATAATTCGTAACTGCCTCATTATCAATGTTATGTTTATTCAAAATGATACCCTTTTGGTATAGTTGGTTAACATAAAGAACTTACGCAACAAGACTTTTTTAATATTAAAACTAGCATTTATCGAGATGTTATATATTGATTACATTTGAAATTGAAGTTAAAATGATACGTAACACGTAACTACCCGATTATCAATGTTATATTTATTCAAAATGATATCCTTTGGGTATAGTGCTTATTTAATAAAGTTCGCGTTACTCGAGTAAGGCATTGTTTTTTTACAATAAAAAATAATCATACACACGTGAAAAATATATTAAATATTTATATAATAATATAAGATAAATAATTAGAGATATATTATTGTATATATTATTCAAAATATGAGTAAAATTGAATGCGTTTTGCTTTGTTTTAGATGTTATATATATGATGGAATATGTTTCTTATAGAGGGTTATGGTTGTTGCTATTTGTTTGTTGTACTAGGTATGGCACAGCAAAGGATATGTTTGGCGGAAAAAGTATGCCAAATAATGAAGTTAAGGATTTATCTTTCCTAAATTCAGACCGCTGGCGTCAAAAGTTTAATTTGGATAATAAAAATAACCGTTTAGACTTAAAGTTTGTCGATAAAAAAATTAATGATTTATTGATAGGGGGTGAACCTATTTTTAAAGAATATAAAAACATAGTTGAAGAAATAAAAAAAATTAAAATTACACAGAGAAAATCAAACGAAAATGCACACATAATCAAAGTAAATCATGCTATAACGCAAGTTCTTAGTAAGAAATTGCCATATATATGCAAAGTATGTGATATAAAATATGATATTGGTTTTTTAAATAATCTAGAGGGACTTAAAGTCGGTGAAATAAGGTCTTCCTTAAAGGATACCTTAGTATGTTTGGATAAAAATGATGAAGTTTCCAACAAGAAGAATACGGAATTAAGGATGAAGGATCATTATATGCAATTTGAAGATGATGATAAAGAGAGTGATTATAATAATGGAGACAATTTTATATCTAAGTTTAAAAAAAAGGCTAGTAATGTAAAAAAAAGATTAAAAAGCAAAAAAAAAATATCCAATAATGATTTAAAGCAAGAGTTGGCATCTGATGATATAAATGGAATGGATAATGATGATTTATATTCTAATGAATATGATATGGATTACTCTAAAGTAAATGCATTAAAAAGAATAGGTGAATTAAGATTTCCACATCATAAAAATCAAAATGAGCCCTATAATGTTGTACTTTCTCTAGAAGAAGCTCTAGGTGAGATAATAAATAATCAACAGGAGTTAGATACTCTTTTAACCAAAAAGATAAAGATCTTAGATGGATTGACTATGGTTTTTAAACAAAATGGGGTTTCGGGTAACATGAATTCATTATGTAAAGAATTGTCCGAAAATCAGATCGTCAAATCTTTGTGGGATAATAAAAACGAGATTTTTTTAGATTGGCTAGAAATTAGTAAAGAAAATCTTTTAGAATCACAGTCATATATGAATGATAATGTTGGGTATAGCCTTGAGTCTTGCGAAGATGACTCTGACTCTGACTCTGACTCTGACTCTGACTCTGACTCTCCTTCTGTTCCGATGGTAGGATTTTTATCTAATGTAGAGGTAAATAAAAAAGATACATTTAAGACTTTTAGCAAAAACGACTCTATATCAGAACGCAATAATGCCGATTCAGTAATCCGTCAAAACGATGTTGATGAAGAAGAGGAAATGAGAATCGTAGTACTAGATAAGGAAGAGACTTTGCAAGGATGGGGCAAAGGCAAAATTTCTCAAAAAGGTGTTTTAAAGCAGCAAGTACCAAACTCGTTTTGTGATCAAGTACATCCTATTAAGCCAATAAATTATGCTAGCACAATTCATTATGATATAATAAAAACTTTAAACAAAATGGACTATTTCAATGAGCCCATCACGGATGGTCTTATTATACAAGCACCATCCACCAAAAAGAATAAAAAAGGAGCTTTTAACATTCCGGCTTTTTCGAAAGAAATAGATAGTAGCAATACAGTAAAAGTAAAAAAAATAAATAATAACTCTGATATAAAACAACGTAGTATACCAGAGTCTGCTATGCACATTTATGCTTTTAAAAGTATGACAAAAATGAATAATGATGGAACAAATAAAAGTTATGGCCAATGCTCTATGGGTAAAATCATCTTAACAAAGAATAGAGGTAATTTAGGAAGAGTTAATATGCTTGCTGAACAAAATATTATGAGATATAATGATGATAAGAAATATGTTCCTAAAAGATGTATTACTGCTTTTGGTGATAGAGAAGCTCCAAGTCATGTAAAAATTGATACTACAATAGAAAGCATGAATGAAAAAAATATAATTAAAGAAAATCAAATACAAGGTAAGTGGAAATGTAAATATTGCGAAATCTTAAATAAAAATTTCTATTTATCCTGTTATATATGTGGTAAAAGGCAAAGAACTGTTGCCGGTAAATTTATAGATTAGCCTATAAAAAAAAACCTATTTTTATTGACCTTGCAATGATATATTAGGGACATGTCAATGAAGTAGTTCCATGGGTGTTCGAATTTTTTAAGTATATATAGATATTGTAATATTGTATGTTGCTAGCGTCTTTATAGACAGTATTGTAATTTTTATTTTAAATTTCCCATCAGTAATTTTGTATTTGTATAATATATTATAGATATTTGTCAAGTTCCTTTTAGGTTTTGTTGCACCAAAGTTATCGAGTGGTTTGGTTTTGTATGAACAAAGGAATTGACGACTAAGTAGAGAAATGGTCGCAGCTTCTATAGTGGCTGTATTTTTATAATGTAAACATTTATTAATTATGAAATTTTTAAAAAAAAATAAAAGTGAATTCAAAAAGTCAGCTTTTGTCTTCATGTTTTTTATGGGGTTATCTTCTGTCGTTCGTGCAGAAGAGTTGAAAAAAGAAGAGAAAGTTGATGTTCCTAGTAAAGAAATTGTAACTGTAGATCATATAGAAGATGAAAAAATAGAAAACAACGAAAAAGAAGAAAAAGTTAGTGGGACGGTAGATTGCAGTGTATATGGAGGAGGAAAAAGCAAAATTAATTTTAAGTTAATTAATTTTAAGTTAAATAAACAAAAAAAATCTTTTATGGAAAGCATTACAGATGTAGGTTTTAATGCTTTTTTGGGATCTAAGATAATGTATAATGTTCCTACGTTTTTTTCTCCTGTACACTTTGATGTTAAAGTGCTTTTTAGTAAGTCTTCTTTTCATGATTCAGATTTCGAAGTTTCATTACCTTTAGCCTATTTGAAATTGGATAAAATATATTGTTTTTCTGATTTCAAGCTTGGTATGACAAACAGTTTATTTAATAGCAATAATACTGGCATACCTCAAATTCAAACATCTTATGAATTTAATCCTTCGTGGAAACTTGTACTGGGTATTGAAGTGTCTTCATCAGATGCATATTTCAAAATTTCGAAAGATGAAAAAGGAGCTAAAGAGATAGCATTAAATTCAAATGGTACATTATCATCAGTATCAAATCCAGATTGGATTATGACTAAAACGGATATAAATCCGTTAGCGCTAGCTTTTTCACTAAAATATGAAGATAAAGATATTTTAGAGATTTCTTCGTCATGGCTTATTAAATTTGCAGCTCCATATAAATTAGAAAAATCATCTTCCGGTGAGCAAGCATATGGAGGTAGATTGGGCATGGGTTTAAACTCTCAGGTAACAGCGTACTTATTATCAAAAAATACAAAGTTAAATGTTCAAACAATTATTGGCAGGGGTATAGGATCTAATATGTCGGATTATCTTAGTAGCTTTATTGTAGATCAGGAAGCGAGCAAAAAAGATTTTTACTTTGCAACCAATAAAAATGATGTGATAGACATTAAGTCTTGTGAACCAGTAATATTTTGGGGACTGAGATTTTCTTGTGGTATAACTCAGAAATTTTTGAGAGATTATAGTTTTGATCTGTCATACAATATGGCAACAGCGGGTGAAAAATTCAATAAGTTGCTAGTTTATAAAGAAGATGCTAGTAAGGGATATGAAAAAGAACACAAAGTTAAAGGAATCTTTACATGGAATAAAAATGATGAAGATAAGGTTAAACTATTTCTTGGTAGTTCTTTATCACTGTTTTGTAAAAAAGAACATCCACTCGAGATTTATGCCGGATTTAAGGTAGACTTTTCCTAAATAATTACAGGATTTACACAAAAAGTTCTTAAATATTAAAATGTTAAAACTAACGATTGCTGAGCTTGCAATGATGTCTGTTTAGCAAGACTCGCGTAACGACCGCATAACGCGAGTAATTGAAAACTCTAAAAGCTTATTGCGAGCTATGGTAGATTACGGAATATACCCAAAGGGTATATTTTTGAATAAACATAACATTGATAATCAGGCAGTTACGTATCATTTTAACTTCATTTTTAATGGTAATGAGTATATTGTTAGCTGCTGTATATATTTTGATTGTATGGAAGCTTTTTTTATTTTAGGTTGAGAGTGAAATAGAAAAGTGAAACCATCATGGATGGTCTTATTACTCGCGTTACGCGAGATTTATTAAAAAGTCCTCACTGTAGTTATACCCGATTTCCAATACTTTAGTTTGGGGTTTGCGTAAGTCCTGTTATTGTATCAGAGCCAGCCAAAAACAATGAAAAAGCAGATTCTAACACTTCGACTTTTTAGGAAGAAGTTATAAAGATATCGTTGTTTATTGTAGCATGCTAATAGATTTTGGAGATATCTTTAAGTGAATCATTATAGTGTATACTGGTTATATTTGAAAATGAAGTTAAAATAATACGTAACTGCCTGATTGTCAATGTTATGTTTATTCAAAATGATATCCTTTGGGTATAGAATTATGAAAAATTTGGATGTCTTAGAGGAACCTACAATAACTATAAAAAAAAACGATTACAGTAAATATGATACAGAAGAAAAAATAATAGCCAATATTACAAGGTCATCTTATAAGTATGGATTTGAAAATAATGTTGAGTCGGTGTCGGTACCTTGTGGTCTCAATGAAAATATAATAACCCTAATTTCTACAAAAAAAAAGGAGCCAAAGTGGCTTTTGGATTGGCGATTAAAAGCTTTTGATATATGGAAAAAAATGGAAGAGCCTAATTGGGCAAATCTTAAATATAAACCCATAAATTACCAAGATATAAGCTATTATGCAGAACCCAAAAGTAGCGCGAAATATGCTAGCTTAGATGAGGTTGATCCTGAGATTATTCGTGCTTTTAATAAGCTAGGTATTTCACTTACAGAGCAAAAAAAACTTGCAGGAGTGGCTGTAGATGTTGTGATGGATAGTGTTTCGGTAGCCACTACATTTAAAGATACATTGAATAAATTAGGAATTTTTTTTTGTTCCTTTAGTGAAGCAGTACAAAAATATCCCGAGTTGGTTCGTAAAAATATTGGCACAGTAGTACCTCGTAAAGATAATTTTTTTGCATCACTAAACTCAGCTGTTTTTAGTGATGGATCTTTTTGTTATATACCTAAGGGCGTTAGATGCCCAATGGAGCTTTCTACTTACTTTAGGATCAATGCTGCTAACACCGGTCAATTCGAAAGAACTTTAATTGTCGCTGATGAAGATTCTTATGTTAGTTATTTAGAAGGATGTACCGCCCCTATGAGAGATGAAAATCAGCTTCACGCTGCTGTAGTTGAAATTATTGCTCACAAAAATTCTGAGGTAAGATACTCTACGGTACAAAATTGGTATCCTGGTGACGAAAATGGGAAAGGAGGAATATATAATTTTGTTACTAAAAGGGGTATGTGTGAAGGATCTGGTTCTAGAATTTCCTGGACTCAATTAGAAACAGGGTCTGCAGTAACCTGGAAGTACCCTAGCTGTATTCTCAAAGGTGATAATAGTATTGGAGAGTTTTATTCCGTAGCGATAACCAAAAATAAACAGCAAGCAGATACAGGTACAAAAATGATCCATATCGGAAAAAATACTAAAAGTAGAATAGTATCTAAAGGTATTTCTGCAGGGCAAAGTCAAAATACTTATAGAGGCTTGGTGAAAATTATAAAAAGTGCCGAAGGTGCAAAAAACTTTTCTCAGTGTGATTCTCTACTTATAGGTAATAAATGTGGTTCTCATACTTTTCCTTATATTGAATCAGATAATGATAATGTCTCTGTTGAACATGAAGCTACAACTTCTAAAATTAGTGATGATCAACTTTTTTATTGTAATCAAAGAGGTTTGGATGCGGAACAAGCTACGACGCTTATTGTGAGCGGTTATTGTAAAGAAGTTTTAACAAAACTGCCAATGGAATTTGCCGTGGAGGCTCGCAGTTTGCTTTCTCTAACCTTAGAGGGGAGCATAGGATAAATATATTTAGCGATTTGGTTAACAAAGCAATCCACCTTTCCAAAAGTCATTCATAAATTTCTTATTGGGATCGTATTTGGATATAATTTTTTTAAATTTATTTAAAAAAAGTTTCTCTATATTCAAAAAAGGATTAATACAAGTAATTTTTCCAAAATGTGGAATACCTTTATAGCTGAGCATTAAGCTTTCATATTCACTACATAATTGATACCAATATTCATTTTTTGTCCATATCATAAGAGATATAGAAGTAAGTGGTTTATTCATACTATGTATTGAATTTTGCAAATAAATATCTGATTTTATTGTTGAAAAACGGATTCTCTGCAATCCATCAAACTCTCTCCCTTTTGCTATATTAGCTTTCCTGAATCTAAGAAAATCTTGAATCATATCTTCGGTATATTGAAAAGGTATTTGATATTCTATACATCCCGATATGTTATATTTTTTTGTTAAGTTAAAATAATTTGCTGTTTTAAGAATAGGACCTTCATCTGTGCTTCTATGAAAGATATAGCTCTTTTTGAGTGTACGATAAATGGGGCCACGAAAGAATACTTTTCGCATTAGTAATATTAATACTTTAGATGTTATACATCCCAAACCAAAAATGGTGTATAAATCTTGATAGAACATTTTAAGAGAAGTTAATGGAGCATTTTCTTTGACTTTATTTAAAGTAACTTTAAATGCATAGTTGGTAGAACCTATCATTAAATATTGTAATGAATAATGCTTAGAGTATTCTTTTGATATGTTTTCATCTTCTATATTTATTACCTGGACGCATTCATTTAATTTTATGTCTCTTTCAACTTTTAAAGTTATCTTGAATACAATACCCATTAATCCAAGAGATAACCTAGCAGCTTTCATATCATTATCACCATCTTTTATAATACATTCTTCTCCATTAGCATCTATAATATATATGTTTGTAATCGAATCGTTTAATATGCCCATTGTTGCATTGCCGCTTCCATAAACTCCATTGCATACGGCACCCCCTATTGTTATAATATCTGTACTTGGATATGTATTGAGGCAATATCCTTTTTTTCTTAGATAATCAGTTAAATCTTTCAATTTTACGCCAGATTGCACCGTAATAGTTTGATTATTTTCATCAAAACTTTCTATGGCATTAATCTTTTCCATTTTCACCATTACAGTGCCTAATATCCCTTTACTCCAGGAATATTTAGATGTATAAGCTCTAATATATTTATTTTTTTTAATAATATGTTTAAGCTCATCGAGATTAGAAGGTACAACTATTTGTTGTTTAGTCTCACTAAAAGTTATAAAGTCACTATTATACATAAATATTAAAAATTATCTTTAAAAAAAATAATATAACTATAATGCAATATGTTTAGAATAAAAAAAATCAATATTTTCAATATAAAATATATTTAACTGAAAATTAATAAGTGTCGTTAAGTAAACTATATTTTTCTTATTGAAATTTTATAATGCTTGAGTTATTATTATATAAAAACCTTCAAAAATCATTATAAATTATTCTATCTTAGATAATAACTTGCGGTGACAATGTCACTTAGCTAAGCCAATAAATTTGTTCAAAAATTATATAGTTTAGATTAAACATAAAAAATTATATTTTTAGAATAATTAAGAAAAATTTATAACTTTGTAAATAATTTAATATTTAACTAAAATTACTATGAAAAAAAAATGAATATTATTACGAATTGATCAATAAACTAATTTTACGTAAAGATTTTAAAGATAGGCATAGAATCAAAACTAAATATTTTACAAGAAAGGGGAAATTAGAATTTGATTCAATGATATTATTCACATTAAAATCTAGAAAAAAAACAACTCAAATAGAATTAAATAAATTTTTTTCTGAAGCAAAATTAAAAGATAAATCAGTTCCAACAGCAAGTGCATATTTCCAAAATAGACTAAAAATGAGTTCTGATTTTGCAAAAGAAATAATGGATCATGTTAATAAAGAGTTTTATAAAAACAATGAAGATAATGTAAAATTGTATAAAGGCATGCGATTATTAGCAATAGATGGATCAATCATAACTCTCCCCCAAACAAAAGAATTAGAAGAGAAATATGGTTATCCAGTAAGTCGCAATGGAGATAAAGGGCTCATTTCAGGTCAACTATCTTGTCTATTTGATTTGAATAACAAGATGATATTAGATACTTCTTTGGAACCATATAAAGCAAGTGAAAGAGCCCAAGCTATAAAACATTTAGATTATTGCAATAGTAAAGACTTAATAATTCTAGATAGAGGATACCCATCATATGAAATAATTTCAGAAATAGAATCCAAAAAAAGCAAATATCTAGTACGTTGTAAAAGCAATGCAAATGGAGAAGTAATAAAATTTATATCCTCAAATTTAGAAGATGTGATTGTAGATTATAAAGTACCAAAAGAGAAAAAAAAAATTTATGGAAAGAATTCTTCTAAAAAAATAAGATTAATAAAAATAAAATTAAAAACAGGAGAGACAGAAATATTAATGACAAATTTGCTAGCTAAAGAACAGTTTCCATATTCCATATTTGAAGAACTATATTTTAAAAGATGGGGAATAGAGACAAATTATGATGTATTAAAAAATATATTAGAGATAGAAAATTTATCTAGCTATAAGGAAAAATGTATACTGCAAGATATATACAGTACTCAGCTATTAAGAAATCTTCAAAGCATCATGAGTATAGAATTAGAAAAGGAGATACAAAAAAAATATGAGCATCGTAAGTATAAATATAAAATAAATACTTCAATAACGATAGGAGCCCTAAATGAAAATTTGATATCTTTATTCACAAATTCAACTCCAATAACAATATTAAAAAAACTAAAAAAGGTATTTATATCTAATGTTATACCAATCCGCCCGAATCGTCAAGAAAAAAGAAAAAAGGATAAATATGGAAATCGAAAGAAGCCTTGGGTATTAAAAAATAGAAAAAGGGTGTTATAAAGCAAAAAAAAAGAAAAATACAAAATGTAAAATCAGGCTTTTGCTTTAGAGGATTTTGTATGTCATATTTTGATTATGAGTGCAATTATTGCAAGCAAATAGGCCCTAAAAGATCTTTATATACACTAAAATACAATTTTAAAAATTGCAAATAATTCAGCAATAAAATAAATTTAAATTATTTAAAATCAAATCTAAATGAATAAAAACTGTATTATTAGAAGAAAATAAAAAAATAATCATTCAATTTGTATATAAATTACAAAAGAAATTATATGATATTTTTAATGACAAATCCGTCACTATTTCCTTAGCTAAGTGACATTGCTTGCGGTGATGGGCATATATATTCTTGCTATATATATTGATTACATTTGAAAATAAAGTTAAAATGATACGTAACTGCTTGATTATCAATGTTATGTTTATTGAAAATGATACTCTTTGGGTATCATTTAAAGTTTATTGTATTCGTAATGCAAAATATGTTAAATTGGACACTGGTAAGACTATCGGCTGATCAATACCGTAATAAAAAGTATAAAATTAGATACTGTTTTTCAGCTTTTGAAGAATTATTTGTTTAAAATGAGTATATATAAAACTATAATAAAAAGCTTGCTTATACTACACTTCTCATTGCTTTTTTGCAATGTAGCTTTTTCTGCTACTCTTAAAAAAATAAAAACTAAAAACTCTTTTTTACCAAATACTACATTAAATTCATTAAAAAAGACTAATTATATTAAAAACAACCCTACATTAAATAAAGGAATCGATGCTGAGGCAAAAAAAAAGTCACAATCACCTAATGAGGAAAAAGATTTACATGAAGGTATTATCGTACAAACAAAGATTATGCCACCAGAAGGTAGGCTGATAGGTAATATTATTTTGGAGTCGCGTTCCCAATTTGATTTAAGAGACATAGAAAACAAATATTTAAGACAAATTTGTTCTATTTTAAAATGTCTTACTCCATCAATAGATACAAAAACAATATTGTCTAGGCTAGATTTCTCCGAAGAGTCTGCTTCTATAATAAAAATTTCTAATTTTTTGCCTAATATCGATATTAAGGACCAAAGATCTCAGAAAGGCACTTTCACAAATAATAGATTAGACATACAAAAATTAAAATTTGCAAAAAAACAATTAGATAAATTAAGATATATAGTAAAAGTTATAATAACTTTACAAGATAACCCTATAGATAATACTTATGTAGATATAAAAGTTTCTTTTAAAAATTTATTTCCTATAATGGTTAACCCATTCAATTACTCTATAAAATGTATAAATTTTTTTGGCACAGGTCATATTATAGCTTTTAAAGCCTTCCCTAAATATATTTTTTTGGATGGTTATGAGATAAACTATCTTGCTCCTAATATTTACAATACAAACATTAATTGTTCTTTGTTGTATAAAGATTCTAGATATATCAAAACAACAAAAATAGAATTAACGAGACCCTTTCTTAGGTTTACAAGACTTGGTGGTGGAGCTTTTAAGGCCTCTACTTACAAAAAAATAGGTGTTTTAGGGTTACCAAAAAAATCTTATGATTTTAAATACAATAAATCGTCTTTGTGGTTTGGAAAGACTGTAGATATTTGGGACTATTCTTATGATGAATATTATAAAAGGTTGATCTTTACTATAGGTTTAAGCAACTGTTATTATACAGAAGCACCATTAAATCTTAAAAAATATGGTATCCCCATAATGAATAATAAGGACATTAAAGGAATGGGAATTTGTTTGCTAAAAAAGAGTTATTTCAGTATACAGGATATACGAGGTAGAGCGAAAGAATATTTATGGAAAGGTTATAAAATATATATTTATGGAGGTTACATATCTGAAGACTTTATAAAGAGAAGAAAATATATAGCATTAAATTTGGGAAGTGGCTTATATTCAACAAATTTCGGTTATCTGTATCTCAATACTAAACTGTATAATGTTACAAATGGAATATCTAGAGTATTTATAGGAAAAATAGCAACAAATAATATTCCAGCTATTAGATGCATGAAGGGTTCTGTAGGATATATTTCTACAAAATATTCAATATCCAATATAAAATTAAGGCAAATTATAGGTTTGAAATATACAGCATTTTTTGGAGGTGAATTTAAACCACTGTCAAAAATTGATGGATTTTTTAATTATATAACCCAATATGTTTATGCAGATTTGAAATACAAGATTGCTTTGGGTATAGAAACTATCTTATATAATCCTATTAAACTTTATGTTATCAATATAGATCCCTTTTTTTATATAGAAAATTTATTTTTTAAGGTAAGAAAATATCAAAAAAAGTTAGTTAGTAAAAATTTTTTTTCTGTTGGCGGAGGGCTTTTGTTATCTGCTTTTGGATTTACTTTTCAGATAGGATCTGGTATAATTAAAGATGGTAGTGGTAATACGGATTTTACATTTACTACAATACTACAAGCTCCCATACTAACTACTAGCACTGATATTTCTGTAGACTCTCCTAGTAATGTCTCATTTCAAGATTAAGCTTTTTCGAATGATGAAAAACAGTACCATAAACAACAATTTGTCTCATAACTTTAAATGGCTTTGCCATATTACACTATAGACTTTATTATTTCTCGAGCCTTCTTTATTAAAGGATTGTAATTACTTTCTTTATATTGCCCTTTAATTATTTCTTTCTCATTGCTGTTTAGATGTTTTTGCAAGGATGCTATAAAAGTAGATTTTTTACCTTCTACATTTAGTTTTAGATTGCTTTTTGGGTCACTGACTAATTGTAATGCCATCATTGCTGGATGCCCTTTGGAGATATCTGGTCCGTTATAATAAACTTTTAATAACTCTACAAATTTATGTACAGGTAATAGTTTATCATTGTTGCGAGTATTTAAAGCTTCTATAATATACTTAGAATATGAAAGTGGTTTATTTTCCGTTTGTATAATCCTATAAATAAGATCAGAATCTTTATTTGAGCACATTTCTTTTTTGGACATGATATTATGCAAAGGAGTATTGCCTTTTTCATCCTTTTTAGAAAGCCATTCCGGTTTTATATGTAGCAAATAATCCATAGAATCTTTACTGCCAATACTACAAGCATTATGTAATGGGTTTTTTTTATCTTTATATTCTAGATCAAATCCTAAAAGTTTTTCGATTTCTGATTTTGTAAGTTTGTAATATTCTTCTTTTTTATCTTGTGCATTAAACTTGGGTTTTATGCTTTTATCTCCGAAAGGCATACCTGGTAATTTTGGCATACCTGGTAATTTTGGCATACCTGGTAATTTTGGCATACCTGGTAATTTTGGCATACCTGGTAATTGTAGCATACTTTTGGATATTTGAAAAGATTGTTTTGGTATTAAAGGTCCTTGGCTAAATACTATATTTACATACCCTACAAGATTTTTTTCTGCCAAATAATTCAATGGAACTAAACCTTCATTGTTTGGTGTAGAAAATATTCTAGATACCTGATCTTTTTTGTATTTATCCTTATTCATCAATTTATCTATCACAATTTCTAGTTTACGTAGTTGTGTTTCATCTTCTTTTGATAATATACCGGCAAATTTTGCAAATGGGCCTCTTTGTTCTAAATCTTTAGTCGCAGTAGGTTGTTTTTTATCTCGTATTATTCCTATAGTATCAATAATTTCCAATAATAAGGTTGTAGTTGGATACTTTGAATCTGATTTTTTACTACTAAGTATATCTCTAATTCCTACTATAGCATATTGCTCTAAAATAACGTATTGTGTGGTTAATATTTGTGGATTTTTATCAAGCATATCTTCAAATGCTTTTATAGAATCTACATGTGTATTTTTAATAATTTTTTTAATATACTCAAGATTTTCTTTAGATCTTTTTAATTCGAGATAGCTGCTGGCAAATTTATTATATGTAACTTTTATTCGGTTACCTTCCTCGTACATTTTTGGATTAGTTTTTTCTAATAAAATATCTTTCAACCCTTCTATAAGACTGTATATCTCTATATGCTTCTCATTTATGGTTTCGTGAAGTTGTGGCAGTTCGTTATTTTTCATATATAATATTAGTTGGTCAATTGCCTGTTTAATATCTGTCAAAGGTGATCCATGATGCAATTTTCTAAATAGTTTATCGGCATGCTCTTCTCTTTCTTTCCGTTTTTTCTTAGCACATTCTTTTCCCTCTTTTTGTTCTTTCTCAAGTTTTTGTATACGGGTTTTTAACTCATCATTATCTTTTTTACTTTTACTTTTTTTGATATAAGCTTCTTTGTTTTTTTCAAAAGTATCTTTTGCTTTCTTTTTCTTTTTTTTAAAAGTGAGTTCTGCTTCCTTTTCCTCTTTTTGAAAAGTATCTTTTGCTTCCTTTTTAGAAAGATTCACAATTTTTCTGGTTATATTTGTATATATTGTTCGCATCGCCTCTTTTTTATCATCTTGGGCTGTTTGAAAGATGTTACCACACCCATATATACATAATATATATGAAGCCATAATGGATGGTCTTATTATATAAGTACCATCTATCAAGAATGAAAAATTAGCTTTTGCCACTTCGACTTTTTTGGAATAAATTATGAGGAATTTCGTTGTTTGTGATACTATCTTGCGAATTTTTAGAAACATTTTCAAATGAAACCGGCACGATCGGAGTAAATTTATTAAAATGCAGGCTATTGGCCACCATAAACAATAAAAAGACAGATAAGTATTTAGACACTTTTTCGAAAAAGAGCAATGTGTCAAAAAAACCGTAAAAAACAATATTAGTATCATAACAACTTCTGCCGGTATTTATATTACGTTTGGATTTCTTAACTCGACTTACTAAAAACGGCTTTTTAAATGTTAAAATAAGCATTTATCGAGCTATTATAGTGTGTGTTTAATAGGGCTCGCATAAAGCAATCTTTCTAATATAAAGATATTTTACTGTATGTTAAAATTTTATATGCTTTTTACGACATAAGCTTTAACCCGTCCTTGAAATGGCCTATGATGTTTTGATAAATTTGTAATATCGTGTTCTTCTACTACTTTAAGATTTACACTTTTCATTTCTTTATAAAAAATTTTGTCTGTCATTGCCCTACCGTGTATAGTTTCTAGTATAGGAATATATTTCAACACATATTGCTTTATGTAGCTTAGTACTTTTATTAAGAAACTATCTTTAAAAACAGAATGTATAATCACTGCTTTAGAGTTGGGAAATTTCTCTATGTATCCTTTCAAAATTTTGGGAGCATTTTTTATTTGAATATATACTTCACACATCAATATGGTATCTATATTGTTTTGTATTTTATCTATTTCATCTACATGGTAAAATTGTAAATAGTTGCTAATATATCTTTCTTTCCCAATTTTAATAGAATTTGTATCAATTTCTATTACTTTAATATCTAAGTTTTTGTTTTTCACTTTATTTTCAAAGACTTTCCATTGAAATCCCGTAGCACCTCCTACATCCAAAATTTTATCACCATTAGACCCCCTATCTATAAACCAAGACATGTATGGTTTTGTCTCTAGATTGAAAAATATTCTCATTTTGTATTTCTTATATTCTTTAGTAGTAGAAATAAGATATCGTTTAAAAACTTCTTTAAATGGATTTTTGATATTACTGTGATCGAAATTTGTAGAATATTCCTCTGCTATGTGTTCTGGAATTATATTTTTCTCCATAGTATACCTACAATATATACCAGTAGTGTACCCAGTAACAAATAATATTAGTGCTGCTGATAGTGATAAAAATATTTTTTTAAAAAACATAATAAAGATGATTCTATACCCAAAGGGTATCATTTTGAACAAACATAACATTGATAATTATGCAGCTACGTATCATTTAATTTCATTTTTAATGGTAATGAGTATAGTAGAAGAGGTATATATACCCAAATGATATGATTTTGAATAAATACAACATTGATAATCAGGCAGTTACGTATTATTTTAACTTCATTTTCAATGGTGATGAGTGTATATAGTCTTTTACGTTGTAAGGTATAAAACATAGCTATAAAATACAAATGTGTGAAATTTCACTTATTTTGAAAATGGTATATCATTTTCATTATCATTATTATCATTATCATTATCATTATTATTATTGTTATTATTGTTATTATTGTTATTATTGTTATTATTGTTATTTACATTATGGTTATTATATACATTTCTATCATTTAGCCAATAATCTAAATCGTTTTCATTATTTGAGTGGGCTATCGGTAAAATTTGATTATAAGGATTATATGGTAAAATTTGATTACAAGGATTATAATCACACTGTATCTGATTATGTGTTCCAAAATAATTACTAGTAGAACCAGTAATGCATCTATACTCCTCAGGATTTAAGTTAACATTATTATTATACCCATTTCGATTCAAGTTGTTATTGTCATTGTTAGTAATAGGGTTTTTAGGATTGTATTGGGTATTTACATATTTATTTTGATTTGGAACGGGTATGGAATTATATTTATCTCTAATGGGTATATTTGAAGAGTTACCCATTAGAATATTTATTGTTGGAGAGGTTGCCTGCATAGACAGGTTCTGTATCTGATATTGTAATTGATTACATTCAAATTTCATTTGTTCATATGCTTTTTTATAATAAATCAAATTTTGTTGTATTCTATCGTAATCTGAATCATCATTCTTTACGTTTCTCTGTATGTTTTGTATGTTATTATGTAAAGAGATACCATAATCATCATCGATAATTGAATACTTATCCCATTTAAACTTAAATTTCCTTAAACTAAACGGCCTCAAATGTTTACAATAATTAAATTTTAAACCTATTAATTTATGCTTTGATTCAATTTCACCTTTATCTAAATATATCGCTGTAGCTACAAATACACCTGATTTCTCGTTATATCTAAATGATACACCAACATCACAATTTCTATGAATAATATGCACAATTAATACCCATTCTATATCATAATGATTATGAAGTTTATCAATCATTAATATTGGGATTAAATGATTATTATTGTTGTTACTATTGTTATTTGATGCATATAATCTTTCTAATGCAATATCACAATAATTTTTCATTATCTTTTGTGTAATTGTTACTGATTTATTTATAGGATCATTATTTGTAGGTTGAGATTTAAATAATCTTAAATCTCTCCAATTTATCTTACTAAAATCTTGTTTAAAAATACTTCGTTTTAATAATAATTTACCTAAGAAATCTTCATTTTTTCTCGATTTTTTAGGTAAATCACAGACATTAATACCATATTCCATTCTAATTTGTTGTACTGTCATTAATGTTTTTAATTTATATGGATATTTACTATTATTTTGTGTTTCTAATTTATTATCATCATATAATATAATACCAAATAATATATTACCATCTTCATTATCATATAGTTCATAGTTAATTATAGCAACTATAAATTTTCGATTTTCTTTATTTACATATTGTTTTGAATAACCTTGATGCATCTGTATAGCAGTGGTGTAATCTAACCAATAATACATCATCCCTTGATCATTAAAATGTGGTGATACATGATTTATCCATAATTCCGTAAATTGTTTATCAATATATATATATCTTTTTGCACCAATTGGACTTGTTTTAAAATCTAATACATCATATTTTTTAATTACATCATCAACAATTTGACCTACCCATGCAGCACTAGCATTACGACCACCATTATAATCATATTCATTTTTATCAATAAATTCTTTAATACATTGATGGACATTCAATTGTTTCTCATCGTCTGATACTTTACATTCTGCATTATTATCACCACAATAACCACCTTCTTCATTATATGTGTTATTATTATATTTATTTGCATTTCTAGCCCTTAGTAATGATTCTTTTAATCGAACAATGGAATCTTGCTGGGATCGAATTTGCTGTTTTAAAGAATTCATTTTTTTATCGATATTTGTCGAGTCATTATCACTGAATTTTATTTCTGTTATACTCGTTTTAAAATGCTGTAATTGATTATTATACTGGGCCAGTTGTAATCCAGACAATCTATGTTTATTATAAATATCACCCCGGTCTAAACAAATTGATTGAACACTCCATTTATATTTTAAATCATTACTTGTATTATATTTACACGAAATACCAGCATAAAGATTTTGCGATATGATATGAATAAGTTTTATCCACTCAATCCAATGATTATTATTATTATTAATTACAACAGGAATTAATAGTTGTTTATCATTTTGAAACGAGTTTTTGCACTCTTTAATCCACATTTCTTTACTTATAGTGACCGTTACTTTTGGAATTCTTAGATTTCGTTTTAAACTCTTAATTTGTTTCACTGCGAACCAATCTGTATAATCAATTAAACTCTCCTGAATCATTAATGTTTGATCTAATTGTTTCTGAAATCGTACCATTTCTCGTGATGATTGCGGTAATTCACTATGTTTTATCCCATATTTTTTTATAATATCATCAGCAGTTAAAAATTCATCTAATTTCCATAACCATTTATCTTGTTTTAGGATCTTATAATTATCATTTGGTATAAGAACACCATATAACGTGTCATTCGTTCCTTTAACGTGTAAATCATAATTAATTAGACTTAATCGCTGCTCCTTACCATTCATTAATATCTTAAATTCAGTCATTTGATGATCGTTTATCTGTAATGCTGTACTGATATCGGTATAATAATATAACATCACATCATTCTCAAATTCTTCTTCGATCAAATATCTTAAGTCTTTTGTCAATTCCTTTGCTGTAAATATATTTAAATGTGCTCGTGCTGGATACTTTGGTATAAAATCCGTTTTTGCTAATCGTTTTATCTCAATTGCTTTTTTTGATTTTTTTATTGGTATATAAGAGCCTTCTTCAGTTATTTCAATATTACTACTTGAATAATCATTTTCACATTTCTCTTCCATGTCTACATGTAAGCTTTCCTTAAATGCAATAGTAGCCATTTCTGGTAAAAACGGCTGAGATATTGTACCATTACATTTTGGAATCAAAATTTCTTTAATATAAAGATCCGAGGGGGGGGAATCATGCTTGTAGCAATATTGAAAAATATAAAAAATAAATGTCTCTGTTTCATGAAGTGGTATTTGTGCATACGGTGGTAGTGGAAATAGTCTATAATTATTTATCTGTGAATATGTACAATCATTTGGATCACAATGATCACCCAGCTCTTCCTCAATTGATAAATCTGAATCATTTAAGTCTTCCTTTATAATAAACTCAAGAAACAACCCAACACCATCATTGTTACGGTAATTTGGTACATTAAAACGATTATAGTATTTTGCCAACGCATCGTCTATCTGTTTAAACTTCTGATTCATCGCCACCTTGGCTTGTACACAACCGATATTACCATCATCCTTTTCATTATTGTCACATTTTAAGTCGATATCAGATACATTAGGCTTATTGATAGAGTTCTTCATATTGAGGCCATTTTTTCCAGAACAACACACAAAAAAATATGTAAAAACAATTGCAATTATAATTTTATTCATGATAGTGATTTTTGTTAAAACAAACAGATAGCATTTATACCCAAAGGGTATAAATTTGAATAAACATAACATTGATAATCAGGCAGTTACGTATCATTTTAACTTCATTTTTAATGGTAATGAGTATATTAGGAGAATTCGGACCACAGTTTGTCTTTTACAATCCCAGAGAGAGCAATATTCGTGATATTAAATTATTCTATCAAGATTTTTTATTCTATTTTCTATTTGAATAGAATAAAAATGATATGATATAATATTTTTACTATATAGTAATATATTTAATTATATTATTTAATAAATATTTATATAACTAAGTTTATTTAACAATAGACATGTTTTTCTGCTTTATATGAAGATCGCACTAGTGGTCCAGATTCTACATATTTTATACCCCTTCTTAGTCCTTCTTCTTTTAGATGTAAAAATTTATCTGGATGTATAAATTCTTTTAATTGCCAATGGTTTGAACTTGGTTGTAAATACTGTCCTATAGTGAGGACATCTAAATTCAAATTTGCTAAATCGTCCATGAGAGTATATATTTCATCATCAGTTTCTCCCATGCCTACCATAATACCAGATTTTGTTTTTTTTCCAAACTCTTTTATCCGTTTTAATTGTTCCAAGGCTCTTGTATATTTTTTTTGTGGACATATGGGTTTGTATAATCTTTCTACTGTTTCCATATTGTGAGATACAACTTCTTGGCCTGCTCTAATCATGGTATACAAAGCATCCCAAGATGATTTAACATCGGGAATTAATGTCTCTATTGTAGTATTAGGGCATGCTTTTTTAATTTCTACAACGGTATTGTGCCATACTTCTGCTCCCCTGTCCCTAAGGTCATCACGGTTTACAGAAGTAATCACAGCATGTTTTATTTGCATTTTTTTTATCGCGAGAGCCACTCTTTTTGGTTCTAGCTTATCGTAAATTTTTGGTCTAGCAGTTGCAACTGCGCAAAATGCACAACTTCTGGTACATTCATTTCCTAAAATCATAAAAGTCGCAGTTCCAACCCCCCAACATTCTCCTATATTGGGGCAATTACCACTTTCACATATTGTATGTAACTTATATTTGTCTACTAATTCTCTTACTTTTTTATATTCGTTATTGGTAGGTAATTTTACCCTTAACCAGCTTGGTTTCTTGTTTTTTATCTTTGTATCTATAGACAACATAAATTACTTAGTTTAGACCATCAGGGCTGTTGTTCCCTTTATTGTGAGACAATTTTTTTCAATTTTGTGGCTATTTTATCTATAAACTCGAGTGTTTTCAACACTCTCCATTAGACACCTATCTTATTCTAAAATTTATAAATAAAAACTTGTAATTCAATATCATGCAATCTGTATATCATGGCTTCAGTTTGGAATTGTTTCTAAATCTGACTAGGATATACCCAAAGGGCATCATTTTGAATAAACATAACATTGATAATCAGGTAGTTACGCATTATTTTAACTTCATTTTCAAAGGTTATCAGTATAGTATACCAAAAGGGCATCATTTTGAATAAACATAACATTGATAATCAGGCAGTTATGTATTATTTTAACTTCATTTTCAAAGGTTATCAGTATAGTATACCCAAAGGGTATCATTTTGAATAAACATAACATTGATAATCAGGCAGTTACGTATCATTTTAACTTCATTTTCAAATGGAATCAGTATATATACCCAAAGGGTATCATTTTGAATAAACATAACATTGATAATCAGGCAGTTACGTATCATTTTAACTTCACTTTCAATGGTAATGAGTATATAATAAAGCCTGCGTAATATAAGTTATTTAAAATAACGATATCCCTATTAATTTTATATATACTAAAGATGATTTGCTTGTAATTATACAAAATTTCTATTATGTTCGTTAAGAGTTTTGGATATTGAAAATTTACGTTAATTAATAATATGGAAAAAATGCGTTCTACAACAGTCATTGCTGTTAAACATGGAAATTCTGTAGCTATTGGAGCAGATGGCCAGGCTACATTGGGACATACTGTTGCAAAAAGTAATGTTAAAAAAATTCGCAAACTTCGTGATGGCAAAATTATCTCTGGTTTCGCAGGCTCTACTGCAGATGCGTTTACCCTTTTAGATCGTTTTGAAGAAAAACTCAGTTCATATTCTGGTAATATGAAAAGGGCGGCAGTGGAACTAGCTAAAGACTGGCGTATGGATAGGTATCTTAGGAGGTTAGAAGCTATGATTATTGTGGTAAACAAAGATGAAATATTAATAATATCTGGTAATGGAGATGTAATTGAACCCGACAATGATATTGGGAGTATAGGTTCTGGTAGTATGTATGCCCAATCTGCAGCTATAGCATTAAAAAATCATGCGCCGAAACTTTCAGCAGAAGAAATTGTAAAAGAAAGTTTAAAAATTGCAGGGGATATATGCATATACACCAATAAGAATATAACAATAGAAAAAATTACAAGATAAAGATATACTCATCACCATTGAAAATGAAGCTAAAATGATACGTAACTGCCTGATTATCAATGTTATGTTTATTCAAAATGATACCCTTTGGGTATATATCAAAAATATTTGAAGTTATGAGATAAACTGTGTTTTAGATATTCCTCTTCTCAAGCATTTGCAGAATTCTTTATCGGCGATGAATAAATCTATTCTCCTATGTCTTTCAAGAGCTTTTGTATCCTTAGTGCCCGATGTAGCGAATCATCTATAAAAAACTTAACCTTAGGAATTTTTCTTATCTTATTACTTATCTTATTCCCTAGATGTTTCCTGATATCTTTTTTGAGTATATTCAATTTATCTAAAATAACGTCCTTGTCGCCATTCATAATACTGATATATATTTTTGCAATTCCATAGTCTACACTTAATTTTACATCTGTGATTGTAATTAAAGCAGGATATAGTTCACTTTTTAGAATATTACTAAAAATATCATTAAGGGCTACTTGTATAGTTTTTGACAAGCGTTTGGTTTTTAATGATTCTTTCATACGTATACTTTTATTTTAAATTCTATAGACAAGCTACATGGAAGTGTATAGTGTGCCGACACCGGTATAGCCAGTAAAACTCTCTAAATATAAGGATATAAATCGGTACTTTATTTGTGAATAAAATATTTTACCTATATTGCGATATTGAATGAATTCAATAAATTAATTGTTTTATGCATAATGCCTCTTTAAATAGTATAATATCTACGGTTCTTAAGATATGTTTGTTATGTGTTTTATTCGTACCGTTATATAATTGTGGTAATAGCCCAAGTGGAGAAGAACACTCCAATCGCTCCGAATCTGATGAAATAGAGGGCGATGATTTAATAGATAACTCAGAACAAGAGGATAAGAAGTATATAGAAAGTAATGAAATTCCAAATTTACCTACTAACGTTCTTAATGCGTTTACAAATATTGCCTCCGAACCATCTACGGATGGTTCTATTACAAAAGTTTCACCCACCCAAAACAATGAAAAACGAGCTTATATATTTTTATGCCAAAGTTTTATGGAAGAAAAAACACAAAATTCAATAGAGCCTTCGAATGTGTGTTGTATAGAAAACGATATATATATATCAAATAGTACAATGCATGATTTGGAAGAAGAAAAAAAAGAAGATAATCTTGATATCTCCTCGAACATAGATATAAAAGCAAAATATGAAGAAATTAAACTTAAAAGGAAGAAAATAAAGAAACAATATAGATCTAATTATAGAAATGAAATATTTTATGAAGATAGCGAATATATAAATATAGATAGATATTTAAAACGTAGTGATGAAATGAAATGTCGGTTGAATAAACTAAAGCTCAGACAGCAAAAGTTAAAAATTTTATTACAAGAAGAAAGCTCAGAATCATCTACTAATGAAGAGGATTTATTTTCACAGGCGGAGCTAGAAAACAATAAGGAAATAGCCTTATGTATGTATGAAATTGCTAAAAATGGATGCCAAAATATTGTACCAGGTCTCCAATATCTAGATATTTTAAAATCAATTACAGATAAAAAAACAGTTAGTGATGCGAACAATAAGAATAGTAAGAAGAGTAAGAGTAAGAGTAAGCAACGGAAATCTAAACGTAATAAATCTAAAAAGATACAGCATGTTAATAAGAAGAGGAATAACAATCTCGATATAGAGAAGATAGTCGATATTTTAACTGTTGCGAAAGACGTAACCAATGTATTGAGAAATAATAAAAAAATCGCTCACGATTTAATAGATACCATAAAAATAATACAGAATAATAATAATAATAATAATAACTCAAGTGATTAAGTAAGCTTTGTCTAAAAAAATATTTATACTCATCATCAATGAAAAATTCCCCAAATGCTTGGAAGAAAGTGTCCTAAAGGACTATTTGTCTAGTAATTTTAAGTACATTTCGTATGGCGCCTGGAGCGGATGATATACCAAGGGTTTTAATATTAAGCTTAATTTTTCTTCTTTCGAAAAAGTTCCTATATTGAAGTTCACTTTTTTCATTATCAATGGTGTTTAAAGTGTTGAAATCTAGTATACTGATAACCTTTGAAAATGAAGTTAAAATAATGCGTAACTGCCTGATTATCAATGTTATGTTTATTCAAAATTATACCCAAAGGGTATAATTTTGATCACGTCTACTGATTTATCTGGCTTCCGGATTTAGATTTTATTGTTATGCTTAATATTAAAGATAAACTAGATTTAAACAACTTTTTGGGTGATGAATGGGAGTATTTAAGTAATTATGATTGCAAAATTATATCGAAAGATAAGTTATGCCTGCCAGGGCCAGATTTTATAGATAGGGCTTTTTTGAATACAAACAGAAATGTACAAGTTTTAAAAAGCTTAGCTTACATATTTAATACGGGGAGGTTATCTAAGACTGGATATCTATCTATTTTGCCAGTAGATCAGAGTATTGAGCATGGAGCCGGTTTTTCATTCGCTAAAAATCCATTATATTTTAACCCAGACAACATTATTAAACTCGCAATAGAGAGTGAATGCAATGCTGTTGCAACTACTTTTGGGAATTTTAGTATGGTTGCTAGAAAATATGCACATAAAATACCTTTTATAGTAAAAATTAATCATAATGAATGCTTAAAGTATCCTCCAGAGTATGATCAAATACGATTTGGATCTGTTAGAGAGGCATGGAATATGGGCGCCACTGCCATTGGAGCAACAATATATTTTTGTAGCTCTAAATCAGATACACAGATTGAAGAAGTGTCTAAAGCTTTCGAAGAAGCACATAGCTTGGGACTTGCTACTATACTGTGGTGTTATCCTAGAAATACTAATTTAAAAACAAAAGATGCAGATTATCATACTTCTGCAGATATTACAGGACAGTGCAATTATATAGGGGCTACCATACAAGCAGATATTGTTAAGCAAAAGCTACCAACATTAGATAAAGGTTTTTGCAAGGTTAAGAATCTCGGAAAAAGTAATACTCATATGTATGATAACCTTTCTGGCCCTCATCCCATAGATTTATGTAGGTACCAAGTTTTAAACTCTTTTATGGGTAGAGTAGGGCTAATTAATTCTGGCGGAGCTTCTACAGGTATATCAGATTTGGCAGACGTTATAAAAACAGCTATTATAAACAAAAAAGCGGGAGGTATGGGTGTGATATGTGGAAGAAAAGCATTTCAGAGACCTATGAAAGAAGGTATTGAAATACTACACTGTATACAGGATATTTACTTAAATAAGGAAATTGAAATAAGTTAACTCGCGTTATGCGAGTTTTGTTAAACAGGCATCATAAAGCTGATAATCGTTGGCTTTATACTGATAACCCTTGAAAATGAAGTTAAAATGATATGTACTGCTTGGTTATCCTCACGTTACCCGAGCTTTATTAAACAAGGACTATAACAGCTTGATCAACGTTAGTTGTAACATTTAAAAAGCCATTTTGCGTAAGTCGAGTTATACTCATTACCATTGAAAGTGAAGTTAGAATGATACGTAACTACCTGATTATCAGTGTTATGTTTATTCAAAAAGATACCCTTTGGGTATAACATTTAAGAAGCTTTTTGGATAACTCCTGTAAGTTAATTTTTTTAGGAGTGATGACCGAGTGGCTTAAGGTGCTCGCTTGGAAAGCGAGTGTACTCGTAATAGGGTACCGTGGGTTCGAATCCCTCTCACTCCGCTATTGTTGAAGGGTGTAATATACCATAAATATCCTCAAGACAAGTTTTGAGACTTTCGGATTCCGGTTTAGACTGCATCGGTTGTGTCCTAGCAAGTTGCTCTATGCTAGTTAGTTTGTCTTGCATGTATTGTACCCATCTGTGTTTGTTTTTGTCTTTTAAATTATTATAATTTTCGGTATAAATTTTTAAAATATCATTTTTTTTCTTTTTGTATTTATTACTATCTAAATAATCATCAATCTTTTTGAGATTACATAAAACTTGGAATAAATTATCGGTAGATTTATCATCAGTTAACTCATTAGGAATTAATGCGTTAATTATATCTTTAAATTTCTTTATCGTTAATTCCGAAAAAAAAGCATTACAAATAATATTTCTAAGAAAATCAATTAATTTATTTCTGATAGAGTTCCAGTGAGACTTGCTAATTAAAGAATACGATTTTTTACCTAAAGTCGCATCTACAGCAATATCTATATATTGTGTGTCTATCTCAATATTATTATTTGTTTCTTTTACAACTTTGGCAATTTCTTTGGATATATTTTCCGCTTTTTCTTTATCGTAGGGGTATGCAAAAGTGCCTACATAATTTAAATCAAATAGTATGTAAGGAAATACTTTTAACAAAATATCATTTTGTAGTATTTTATCATTAATATTTTTCATTAAACCACTTTTATTTATTAACTGCTCTATTTCTCCTCGTCTTATGACTCGCAAATAAGTAATGATTTCAAAAATATTGTCAGATTTGATATTACTACTAGAAGTTTTATCAATATATGTTTTGTATATCTTTTTTATATCAATGTTTGCATCAGTACTATCCGATTTTAGATCTTTAATAGTCCTTTCCTTCATAGAAAAAATAGTTAACAAGAATATAGTCTTTTCAGTAATATCCTTGTTTTTTTTACCAGTTGCTCTTAATTTGATTAAAAAGTTTAGCATTTCCCATGCATCATATGAAGTTTTTAAACTAGTTAGATCTACGTTCGATAGTTTTCTATAATCCGAATTATCATCCTTTCTCGTAAAATAAAATTTTGCATTTTTATAATTGTAATAAAATGAATCATCTAATTTGAGTTCTTGGTCTTGGTCTTGGTTACTTTCTTGAAAAGCTTCATGGATTATTTCACAAACCTTGTAACTTGATGTGCAAATATTATTTATAATTAAAAATTTTTTTAAGTCATCATTTTCTTGTTTAAACCCCTCTTTTTTGTTGCCCTTAGCTAAGGAAATCAAACAAATTTCTATTGCAGATTGAAAATACTCTTCTAGCTGACCTTCGGCACTTGAATTTATATTACTATCACTTAATTGTTGATTATTTTTATGAAATAACACTACAGCCTTACATAATTTTTGCAGATATGTTGAGTACGTATCATGCTCGTCTATTGTATCTAAAATTTTTACTGGAGGACCTTGCATCCTGTAATGCGATCCTGTGATGTGTATAAATTTAAATCCTGTATCTTCAAATACTTTATTTATTGTATCAAGCATCTGTGGGTCATGCAAAACTATAGATGTATTTTTCATGAAATCTTCCAATTCTTTGTTACGTTGTTGTTGTTGTTGTGTAGAAAGTTGTATTTTTTCTTTACTTTCTTTATGTCCTGGGTCATTTTTAATTGGTCCACAATATGTAAAAGTGATGATAAATATACTCATCGCCAATGAATAATTTCCCAAATGCTTGGAAGAAAGTATCATAAAGGACGATTTGTTTAGTAATTTCAAATATCTTTGGTATAATAAAATCAATAGATTTAATATATACTTGTGTTTATAGAAACCAGATTGAGGAAAATTTATTTTTTCTGCCATAGTTATATATTTTAATTGTAGAATTTAGGCTACGTGAAAAATAAAGCTGCTTGTTTAATATTGATAATAAATATTATTATTCCAAATTCATGCAATTATTTTCATAACTAACGTAAATTGTGCGGTATCAAAAATAGCTCAAAAAAACTATGTCATCACGAACGCGGTGAAGGATTTCTTCGCTAAATGGTTGTTTTTAGTTTAAAAATAGATGTTTAGCTTTGCTCAACTATACCCAAAGGGTATCATTTTGAATAAACATAACATTGATAATCAGGCAGTTACGCATTATTTTAACTTCATTTTCAAAGGTTATCAGTATACAAATAGAAAATCAACTCACGATTACCCAGAAAAATAATACTAAATATTTGGACTATTCTTTATAAATATTTAATATACTATAGTAAGATGTTAATAAAAAGATAAGCTAGTATCTCAGGGGTTAGGGAATGTGCATAAATAACTTGTTTTTGTATCTGTACAATTATTGTTTCTATGGAAGTATCTATTAATAATAGAAATTAAATAGATAGTTTATTTTTGCACAATCCCTTACGTATTAAATTAAAATTATGTTAAAGTTTTTAAAATGTTTTGTTTTTGTTTTTGTTTTTGTTTTTGTTTTGGTAACTGTATCATGCGTTAACGAAAAGCCCTCGCCACCTGCTTCTGCTAATAAAGACGCAAAAAAAATAACAAACCAAAGTAAAAGAAAGAAAGGAATAAAGAAAAAAAGAAGGGAAGACAGGAGCAAAGAAAGAAAGAAAGTGGCAAAAGATAAGAATCCAACCAATGATAATACTTTTGAAGATGATAATCGAACCACCGATCCTCTTGAAGAGGATAATTCCGAAGAAGATAAAAAGGCAAAAGCAAATAGTGAAAACAAACTAAAGGAGAATGAAGATAAAACCATTGAAGCTTTGAAGAATATAGATGAAAGTGGAGAAAAACTTAAAAAAATAAGTAAAATCATGGAAGGGGAAACTGAAAATAAATTGAAGGATTTAGAAAAATCTGTTACTAAAAAAGTTGAAGGAGGTACTGATGTCACCGTCACCCCACCCGTCACCACACCCGTCACCACACCCGTCACCACACCCGTCACCACACCCGTCACCACACCCGTCACCCCAGTTCAAGTTAATGTACCTACTAAACTTGAACTTGAAGAGGAAAAGCATGAGATTGAACCTGCTGAACCTGAACCTACTAAACTTGAACTTGAAGAGCAAAAGCATGAGATTGAACCTGCTGCTGAAACTGAACCTGAACCTGAAGCCGAAGCTGGACCTGAGGCAAAGGCAAAAGCAAAAGCTGCATCTGTAAATAAAGGCAAGCTGCCAGAGGAAGAGCTGCCAGAGGAAGAGGTGGAAGAAGTAAAAGAAGAACAAAAAGATGAGGAAAAAAGGATCGAAGAAGTACCGGGTACGCAGGAGTTAATGCATACGGTTCAACAAGAAAGTAAAGAATCAGAAGATGGCACCGGAGATCCCGATATATCGGTACAGAAGCTACCGAGTCATAGTACGAATCTTGGTATGATCAGGAGTTATTTTAACGACTTAACTGTAACTGAAGCTACAGGTAAAGAAGAAAAAAAAGAAAAAAAAGTTTTAGGAGAGTATTTAGGATTACAACAAAAAGAAGAAGAGAAAACAAGGGTACCAATGGCTGCACTTGCAGCATCTTATTATAATGTTATACAATTTATGTGGCCTAAATTAACAGGGTCTTTTCAATTTTTATTTGACGAAATTGATTTAGAAAAGGTAAAAGTGTTGAGGGAACAAATTGGAAAATATTATGTTAAGTTCTTTAAAGAAAGGACAGATAAAAGTGACAAAAAAAAGTTTAAACTGACAGATGAATTACGTAATAAAAGCAGTAAAATCGTAGACTTTAATATTGGGTATATGATTGTACTTTATATAAAAACCAATAAACTTAAAGATATGTATAAAAAAACAAGCAAATACAAGAAAGCACTTGTTCAGTTCTCATACATAGTGAAAAATTTTATTATGTTCAATTCTTGGTCTTTTCATCGTGAATATGAATATCCCGGACAGTTTATAGAGTTGAATAAACCTTTGGTATATGATTTATCAAATTTTGATTTAAGAAGCGATGAAGATGAAAGGTTCAGTGTATTAGAGCTGATAGATTATATCGATGATTTGGGAAGCGAAATTTTTAATAAATTGAGTAAATATGCACATGATAAAAATAAAACTGTTGAATTTTTTAGAGAAATAGGAAAGGGTTTATTTTTTTCTTTTAAGACTGTTGAACTTTTGGGAATTGGAAGATCAGCGAAATACTTCAAACGCATAGATACTAAGACTACCCATAAAGAGGTTTTGGCTCGTTTGGAGTCAGTAGCAAAAATTTTAGAAAATGATAATTTAATAGAAGTGCTTCTGCATCGTATTGTTAAAGCAAGTTTTGAAGAGATACTAGGTAGATTTATTAAAAATCTAGAAAAAATTAAAGAAAATATATTAGGATGTGGAGATGCATTTGGATTTAGTCCTAAAAGAAATTTCCCTGGAATTTTGAGTCAAGACAATTTAGTGATTAAAGAACTATCAAATATAAAAACTAATGTTTCAAGGAGTTATTGTGGGGACACCCTGTTATTAGAAGTAAAGAGACTGTTAGAAGTAAATCTTGAACCTTGTTGTCAAGATAATGGAATATCGATATATGAAAAAAAGATTTTTAATATAGTAGACCGTATGAAATCAAGAATTAAATTTGAATGGAAAAACGAAAACCATTATAAAGATTTAAAAGAGGAAGATGTTTTAATGGGACCATTTTCTAATTATAGAATTGATGAGGAAGAAAATAAAATAAAGGATTTGGCAGATATAGCGACCGAAGTAACAAAAGCAAAAGAAGAAGAAGACAAAGCAAACGACTACGACGAAAATAAAGAAGACCAAGAAAAGACTTTCGTGAGAGAATACCACAAAGGAAAAGAACTTACTGGATGTGAAGCTTTGAAATATACTCTATCAAGAGCATTTAAATTCTTTCATATTGTACGTAGGACAATTTCAGAAGAAAAACATATGTACCAAAGAGAAATAAATATTAGAACGGCTCCTTCTATTCTAATAGATAATATAAATGAGTCTATTGACATAGGTGCCCTAAATAAATTAATTAAAGTAAATAATTGCTTGAAAAGTATAAATCCAATTATAAGACATATAGGGATGGTAGGAGAGTCGTTGAATAAGTTACATTGTGATGGGGGGATAGTCATTTAATAAGTTACATTGTGATGGGAGTTCTGACGTTTGATAATAATGATGAATAAACATAACATTGATAATCAGGTAGTTGCATGTTATTTTAACTTCATTTTTAATGATAATGAGTATATTATAAAAAAATAAATAATACGAATATGAATATAATTAAATTATTTTTAATGACTCTAATGTTGTTTTGTGCAAGATTAGAAAATGGTGTTCAACCTAATAGTGATGTAGTTTTACAGAGTGGGGCTGAGCCCAAAGTTGAGGATACTAATAAGCTCGTCAGGGGTGTTGCACAAGATGTTAATCTACTTGTTAAGATTGGTAATAAAAATTATGATCTAAAAAAAATAAGACTAAAACTAGAAGGCGAAGACATAAAAGTAGAAGAGGATGGTAGTTATGGACCAATAGTAGGTGATGAAGGTTCTGATGATTTGGAGCCTGATGATTTTAAACATCAATTATTTTCAAAAGAAATGATTTCTAATTGTGAGGCACTTCAGAATATAGGAGGAATAGACACAAGGATGAAAGATGGAAACACATTCAGTGTTTTAAATTATATTTTTAAAGACGGAGAAGAGATGTTTACATCAATAGAAAATATACAAGGAATAACAGACGCTATATTCATAGCCAATAAACAAGAAATTAATTTCGAAGATGAAGGGTTTGCGAATAGACGTGTCCAATATGTTATATTGAAAATGAAATATATGAAAGCGATAGGTGAAAGTTATATTTCTTTTAAAGAAAGCTTAAATAAAAAAGAAAAGAAAGACGCTAACTCACGTCTTCGTGATTTTGGAAGAGTTTTTTCACGTACTAAATCTAGTATTATAGGTATGGATAATTTTTACAAAGAATATAGCAAAAAAGATTGGAAGCCAATTTTTCGGGAATCTAATTATATGGGATATAACTATTTAGGCTGTAAGTCATTACCAGATCTGGTTAAAATGTATAATGATTTATATAGATACAGATTTATGTTAAATCTATATAGTGGAAATGGTTTTATGACAAAAATACGAAGTGACATATTAGAATTTGAAAAATTTAAAAAGCTAGAAGATGACTTGCGATATGTACTTTTAAAATCAGGTGATCTTTATAGAAAATATATGCCTATTTTTTCTGGTATAAATATGTCGAGAGAAGTTTTGGTAATCCGTGATTTATGTGGCGAAGCCCTTTGTCTAGAAAAAGATCTAAAAGATATATTATTATTAAAAAAAGACGATAAGGAAGATGAAAAATTCTTTGCTAAATATATAGAATTAAAAGAACATGAAAAGAAAACTAAAAATTGTATTAAAGCTTTTTTTAAAAAAATATATCCGGAAAAAGATGATGTATCAACAAATGTATCAGCAGGAGAATTAATGGAACAAAGTTCAAGAGAAGCTTTTATTATTGTAATGGAAAAAATTAGAAAGTTTATACTTGATATAAATTCTAAATTCAATATTTTTATGGAAGAAGAAATTAATACTTATTTAAATAAAATATGTAGAATATGTATAGATGAACATAAAAGAAAGGATCCAATACGTTATTTTTGTGATTTGGAAAAAATGTTATTTATATATTCAGAAGACAAAATAAGAGAAAAAATTAAGAAGGCGATAGATTGTATTGGGGACGAAACAGTGTTTATTGATGACGAAAATGTATCGATCACAGGAGAGCTTGAAGGATTTTTAAAAAAAGAAATGAAAAATATAGAATTAGATGATTTCATTTTGTTATTTAAAATTCAGTCTTTTATCAAGGGTAATAAAAAAGGATGTAGTGAGTTATGTTATGCAATTAAGTTATTAATAAAAAATTATTTAAGAAATGAAGATGTAGATAATTTAAGGGAATATATATATAGCCGTGATAGTATCATTGCTAAAATTAATTATATAGTGAAAACAGAAAATGATACTAATTTTAAGAGTTTTTTTAAACAATCAATAGCAAGAATAGAAGGAATTTATGATAATGAACTAGGAAGTAAAGAAGCATTTGATATTTTTTGTTATAAAGAAAAAGTACTTGCGGGAAAAGCAAAACTTCCTAGAAAAAGTATGTTAGGGGGTATTGTAAAACAAATATTCAATAATGATAATAAATATAAAAGAAAATTAAAAGAAGCTCTAGGAAAGATAAAATCTGCCGTGTCTCGAGAGGATAATTTGATAGAAAATATGAAAGATTTCGGGAAAGAAAAAGAATCATATTACAGTCCTTCAGATAGTATTTTTAATAAAAAAGCTGTACGCTCTATAGAAGGAACTGGCCTTAGTAAAGGGGAGGGAAGTTCCTTCTCATGCTATGTAGCTAATGCTATGTTTGCTTTTTTTAGACTGCTACATAAGAGTGCAAATAGGATATCTGTAGAAGGAAATACTTATACAAAAACATATAATTTTTTGAGGGATATAGTTGTCAATGTGAATACTCTTGAAAGAATATCTCTGCTGCGTAATCGTCACACGATACAGAAACCGAAAGATTTTGAGGAAAATGTAGATGTAGAAGAGTTTCATAACGTTCTAGTTTGATAAATTAAAGTCTGTCTGAAAGTAAATATTTAAGAATAAAAATCTGTAAAATTATAGGATAAAAATTCTTAAATATTATTGTTAGTTATCGCTGTGGATTGTGTGTTAACTCGAAGAG
>PJEL010000790.1_pt1 | contig 35582 bp, 68 predicted proteins | sample 1853271 | NCBI WGS metagenome assembly PJEL01 (sample SAMN08108733, study PRJNA415343) | Invertebrate metagenome, whole genome shotgun sequencing project. | host: Globobulimina | place: Sweden: Gullmar Fjord | collected 2015-08
TCTTTATAGCTGAACAAAACATTGACGTAGACACGGTTTTAGTAACTGTTGATGGTGTTAGTAAAACTGAAAACACTGAATTTACTGTTGATAGGACACTTGGTAAAATAACATTCACAGTACCTGAGACACCTGCAAATGAATCTTCAGTATCAATTACATGGCATAAAGATGTGGCAGGTAACGCAGATTTAGTCAAGAAACACAAATATGCTATTGACTTTGGTGTATCTAATGATACTAACTTGTTCATTTGGGGTAATCCAGACGAAAAGAATAGATTTAGATTCTCAGGCATACTAGATGCAGGATATTTTCCTGCTAACTCATTTGTTACAGTAGGAACTAATCAATTCCCTATAACAGATTTGAAAGCACAATATCAAACATTACTAGTATTCAAAGAAAATGAAACTAAAATAGTAAGACCAGAAACAAATCCATTGTATGCAGATAACGTAGGCTTGAATCCATTTAACTATCCATATTTCGATCTAAATGAGTCGGTTGGTAATTTAGCTGACAAAGGTGTACAATTAATAGAGAACAGTCCACTTTCACTAGATGGGTTCTCGATGTGGATTTGGAACAGTGCAACAGGTGTCGAAGATGAAAGAAACGCTAAGATTATCAGCGACAATATTAAATTATCGTTGCAGGATTTAGATTTATCAACAGCAATCACGTTTGACTACCAGAATCAGAAAGAGTACTGGATGAACATAGGCACTACGGTCTATATTTGGAACTATGGCAATAATACTTTCTACACGTATACAAATGTTCAAGCTACACAATTTGTTGATGTGGAGGGCGTTTTATACTACGGTGGTGTTGGTAAAGTAGAAAAGTTCAGTGAATCATTCTTAGCAGATAGTGAAGCGGCTACAACTACAATACCGTGTAGAGCGACAACAGGCTTCACAGATATGGACTATCTAGGTCATGAAAAAGATACTAGAGATCAATACGTTTCTATAAGTCCTGCTAGTAAAACAAGTGTGGACATTAAATATGTAACAGATGAAGAAAACGAGTCAGAAGTGGAAACATTTACGGTCGCTTATTCATATTTAAGTTTTGCTTTAATACCGTTCGCATCATTTAGTTTTTTATCTAATACTAATCCACAGTCAGCTAACACAGACGCAAGGGTTAAGAAGTGGGTATTTATAGAGATTGTATATGAAAACGACACTAACGATGAATCATTAACACTTTTGAAACACGAACTAAGAGTACAAACTAGAAATAGTAGATAGGAGGGTGTGACATGGCAAAAGGAACTTTTACGCAATCTACAGTAGATGTTGACAATGTCAGGAATATGCCAGATGTTGCGGTAGATACGCCAACGAACAATAAAACGAAGTTCGATCAATTCGGCGAAGATTTTAAGGCTGAGTTTAACGGAACGCATATAGCTGAGTTAGAAGATGGTACCAATGACACGTCAGGATCATTTAAAATTGGTCATGGTTCAACAAATATAACCGCTGATAACGTAGGTGATGGGTTAGAAGAACTTAAATCAGATATAACGGGTGTAGTTTTAGGTCAAATACCTGATAATTCACTAACTAACGCTAAATTAGGAACTGATATAAAAGTAGGTTCGTTAGCAAGTTTAACAACCACAGCTACTAGTGACGTAGTAAGTGCTATTAATGAAGTAGATGCAAACACAGACACAAACACTAACAACCTGGATATAGCTAGAACAGCGAAAGAAGATAGCGGGACAGCTGATGCGTATGTAGTTACAACAGATGATACTTTCGACTATACTAAAGATGGTAACAGACTTGATTTCATCCCAACAAATACAAATACAGGGGCAAGCACTCTGAATGTAGATGGAGAAGGGGTGAAATCAATAGTTAAGCCTGATGGAGCAGGAGGTACAACAGCATTAGAAGCGGGTGATTTGACAGACGGGTCACCTGCCACAGTTTACAGAAGGGTATCATCGGATTTTTTCTTATTAGCCCCTAAGGGCGGGGCGATAATAAAATCAGTCCAACGCATTAACTCAGATTTTCAAGCAGGGCAATCATCAAAAAATCATACAATAACAGCAGTAGACCAGAGCAAAACAATTGTAAAGATAACTTTAGACAGTGACGCTAGTACAGCAAATGAAACAGCTGTCGATTGCGATTTAACAAGCGCAACTAATGTAAATGTAAGTCGGCTATCGTCAGGTCAAATAGTTAGATATTTTATCGATGTTATAGAATACGCAAATGCAAAATCTAAACAAACTGGATCATTTGTACACAATTTAAACACTGAAAATGTAACCATAACATCAGTTGACTTGAACAAAACTATAGTGAGCGCGAATTTTGAAACAAGTGCGTCTGCCGGAGATTGCAGAGCTATAACCATTGGGTATATATTGACAACGGCTACAAATTTTCAGTTCAACAGTGATGCTGCGAGTAGTTATAATAAAAATGTTAAATGGCAAGTGTTAGAATTAACATAGAGAGGTGGCAAGCATGAAAAGATTTTTAATAATAGAAAATGACATTTTGGTTGCAGAAAGGTACGCTAAAGAAATAGTAAATGGAGAAATAGAAGCTGACGAAATCCATTCCAACTTAAAAATCGGGATGAATATAAAGACTAATGATTATCCGCCAAAAACTAACGAACAATTATACCAAGAGTCAAGGAATCAGTTTTTATATGAAATTAAAATAATAAAAGAAAATATTGATCTTGGGGATGCTGTGCAAGATGATTTAATTGCAAAACAAAACGAATGGAAAGCACTAAAGACAGAAAAGGGGTGGTAATATGGCTGAAAACAGATTCTTAAAAGATATATCCATAGAAGAACTCCAACGCAACGCCGAACTTGTTAGAAAAGGGCTACAGGGTGGAAGGACTATAGCTGATACTGATATTGGTAAAGAGTTCGCAGCTAGAGGACTTGATCCCTTAACTGGTAATGCGTTAGGTCAACCCAAAGTAGTTCAACCGCCGACACAATTAGTATCACAAGCACCACCATTGACAACACAACCTAGTCAAGCTGTAGCACAACAACCTGATAGATTTAATGAGTTTTTAAAAGAACTATCAAGCGCACGTAGGCAAGCAGCGGTTAGCGGAATAGAACAAGCTGCTTTAAAGAGTAGACAAGCAGTAGAACAAGAACGTGCATTGATACCAGAACAATTTAAAACACAACGTACTGGGATAAAAACACAATCACAATTAGGTGGCGAATCTTTCAAGAAATTCCTACAACGTAGAGGACTAGAAGGGTCGGGCGCGGCATCACAGGCTGAAATAGCTAGAATGTCAACTCTACAATCAGGGTTAGGTCAATCTACTTTAGCTGAAGAACAGGCACAACAACAAGCTAGTCGAAGACTTCAAGACATAGAGACGCAACGTCAATTCGGATTACAACAAGCTGAAGCAGGTATCGCAGGTGAAACAGCACAACAACAACTTGCTAGACTTGGACAACTAGAACAACGTGATTTCCAATCTGAACAAGCACGTATAGGACGTGAGTTTGATTTAGCTAAACTACAACAATCACAAGCATTCTCAGAACAACAACGTATCAATCAAAACCTAAACGATCAAGATATGTTATTATTAAGAAACGACTTAGATCGTGAAAACGCTGTTTTAGACACTCAACTGTTAGAAGCTAGAGCAGATAATAACTTGATTAGAGAACGTCAAATACTAGCAGATAAAGAACAAATTGCAGCTAGACAACTTGCACTCGAAAGTGACGCTAGAATGCAACAGATTAGATTACAGACATCAGGTTCGTTATCTCAAATTGGAGCTAGAGGAGCGCAAGATCGTGCAACTGCTGAGTTTAGACAAGGGTTGGAGGGTACACAAGTTGATCCTAAAGAAGAACTGAGACAATTCGGAGCAGCTATCCAACAAGAAATTATAGGTGGTAATACAGATAAGGCACAATCGGCACTCAACACTAACGCTCAAAGTATCATACAAAACTTTGGTATTAGCGAGTTTAACAGATTACAGGGTTTGATAGATGCTGAGAAACGTAGACAAGGTGCAGGACTAGAAGATATAATGAGTCAATTCTTCATCGAGAGGTGACAATATGTTAGATTTCAGCAACTTCACAAAAAAAGAACCAGAAAAAAACAACTTACTAGATTTTGGAGGGTTTACTAAGAGTGAACCTTCCACCACTCTAGACTTTAGTATGTTTGGACGTGATAAAGTACAACCAACGGTTGACCCTAGTACGCAGTTAGAACAGGCGCAACCAGAACCTAAACGTACATTTACTGACCCTAGTCAAATTTTAGAGCAACAGCAACCTATTATTACAGCGCAAGAAGATAGGAAACGTGTTGAGACACCAAAGTTTGCAGGACAACCAATATTAGGCTCTGTTCGTCCAGATATTGCAACTGAATTAGCAAGTGGTAAGACTAGATCACAGATAGGTATTGAAAAACGGTTACCTGAGACACTACCTACATTAGAACAGGCACAAGCTAACGTATTTCAGAAAGACGTTGTTGCAGAAGCTAAGAAAAACTTACCAGAAATTGAAGCTAGACTTGCTGAAGCAACTAAAAGATTTACTGAGAGTGTTGGTGATAGATCGGTAGAAGAATTTGTTGACTTAGTTAATAAAAAAGACCCTTCTATTACACCTAAAATGGAAAGAGATTTAAGAGATTTCGAATCACTAAGAGAAGCACATGGGTTCGTAAAAACTCAAACAGAGCCATTTAAATTAGGTTTATCTATTAGAGGTGAAGAAGATATCAAGGCTGAAACTGGCGCTGATGTATCTGAAATACTTAAACAACCTTTAGCACAAGCGGGTAAAATTACTACTAAAATAGTAGAAACTGTTCCTAGTTATGGGATATTTAATCAAATTGCAAATGCTACACCTGTTGGTGGGTTTCTTCAAAACGCATTTGGTAAAGTACTCGGCAAAAAAGCTAGCGAATTTGCAGCAACTCAATCACTTGAATTATTAGCTGATGCGGTTATACAAGGCCCCGGAGAAATAACAAGGGGTATATCAGAGGAAAAAAGTCTTAGTCAACTAGGTAAAGATTTTGCATTAAACAGACTTTTGGATATGGTTATTAACTTTTCAGTTGGTGGATCAAGTGAAGCACTTAAAAAACTATCTAACGCAGATGTTCAAACAAAACAAATTGTCAATCAAACGCTCGTTAATTCTGATTCTAGTTTAAAAGAATTAGAAACAGCTGTTAAAAATAACGATAACGATTTATTGAGTCTCATCCGTCAAAAGTTAGATATGGATGAAAATACAATTTTAAAACAACCCACACGTCGAGAAGTTATGTTAGCGGAAAAATCTAAAATTTTTGATGATTTTGACAAATTGTTATTCGATAAACTCGGAAAGAAAAACGGTCTCACCCCAAAAGAAGCGGACGAAATGAGAGCACTTTTCAAAGAACAAACGGGTATAGACCTAAAAAGTAAAATAGATGATCTTAACGAAAAACTAACGATTGATTTCGAACTCGCACAAAAAAGGATAAAACCAACGACACAAGGTGTTGAAAACATAGTGGCAACTAATCCAGTTCAAACACCTAACACTCAAAATGTTAGAAGTTTCTCACAGACTGCACTTAATTCAGACGCTACAGGTACAGAACTTAAACAAATGATCGAAAGTAGACCCGATTTGTATACTAGGTTGACTAATGAAGAAGCTACTCAGGTTGCTAAACAAATGGTAGAAGATAATTTCGAAGGTGCTTTAGATATGGTTAAAAGTGGAGAAAAATTATCAGGAAGCTTCGAACCTGCAATCGGTAAAGAGTTAGTTGTTAAGCTACAAGAATTAGGAAGAGTTAGAGAGTCTTTAGAAGTAATAGAATCTTTAAGTAAAAAAGCTACAAAAGCAGGTCAAGACATACAAATGTTTAGTCTGTGGTCTAAGATGCAACCTGAAGGTATGACTAGATGGGCGCAAAGAACACTTGACGAAGCAGGTATCAAACTAGATGAAGCAACAGCAAAACAAATATTTGATGAAATGACTTATATACAAAACGCTTCCCGAGGAGGTCTAGCGGGTAATATATTAAATACCTTACCACCTAATCAAGCCGCTTTAATTAGTAAATCGATCAACGACTCGTCTATGCAAAGGATAAAAGATTTAAATGTAGCTAAAGTTATGCAAAAAGTAACTGACCAAATACCGGTATCAACCGCTAGAAAAGTCAGTACATTTCAGGCACTATCACATTTACTTAACGCGAAAACAATAGGTCGTAACATATACGGAAATACTACGTTTGCTGCGATGGAACAACTAAGTAAATTAGGTGCAATTCCGTTTGATTTAGCAATGTCGGTTAAAACAGGCGCTAGAACCACCGCACTACCTAAATTCACTGAACCGTTTAGAAATGCATTTAGAGAGGGTCGAAGATCACTTGACGAAATATTATTAGGTGTTAATGTTAAAGACAAGGGTAAGTTTGAATTATTTAGAGGTGAAACATTTAAAAATCCAGTACTTAACACAGCTGAAAAAGGGTTGAGTCTTGGGTTGAAAACACCAGATGAATTTTACAAAGGGTATTTAACTGCCGATGCACTTAGTCAGCAATTAAGAGCCAGAGGCGTTGATATAAAAAACTTGTCACTAGATGAAATGATCGAAAAAGCAACCAAAGAGGAACTTAAACAAGCTAATGACGAAGCACTATATGCAACGTTCCAAGATAATTCATTACCTGCACAATTTTTAACAGGTACGAAAGATATACTTAATAACATTGGTGTAGGTAAAAAAGTTAGAGGTGCTAGTGGTATAAATACTAGAGAGTTCGGACTTGGCGATTTAACAGTTAAATACACGAGAGTACCCGGTAATATATTATCAAGAGGAATAGAATACACACCTATTGGGGCTATGAAAGCTTTACACAACATGGCTAAAGGTTTTAAAGGTGGTCAGCGTGAAATAGCTTTACAACTTGGTAGAGCGTTGACAGGTACAGGCGGAATCGCACTCGCTACATGGTTAGCTAACAAAGGTGTAATTGTAAGCCAAGATCAAAACAGATCGTTAGACGCTAGAGCGTTGGATCGTTCAGAAGGATTAGGTAACTATAAGCTTAATTTAGGTGCTATAGAAAGGCTTTTAGATGGTAAAGACCCAAGTCTTCAAAAAGGTGATGAATTGTTCTCGTATAACTGGAATCAACCGATAGGAACAATGTTTGCTGTAGGTGCAACGCTTAATGAACAGTTAGATGGTAAAGTTAATGGTATAAAACCTTACGAGCTAGCGGGTAGAACGCTAGAAGAAATGATTGACCTACCAACACTTTCAATTGTAAAGAAAATGCAATACGAAGGTATGAGTGGAGATTCCAACCTTTTAAACGTATTATCTATACCGTTCACCGAATCTTTAAGTGGTTTTGTACCGGGCCCTGTAAGACAAGTAACACAAGCAATCGACCCAGTATTTAGAGAAACTAGGGGAGAAGACCCTTTCGAATCAGCTGCATTGAGATTAAAATCTTCGATACCGGGGTTAAGCCAAGACCTAGAACCTAGATTATCGCCAACAGGCGAAGAACAACGAAGAACAGAAGGTATATTCCCTACATTTGTATCACCTAGTACAATCACTACGTTTGACCCAAGCCCCGTGAGCAAGGACTTGAAAGACTTAGAAGACTTAACAGGTGAAAGTGGGCAATTCCCGTCTAGAAAAGCACCAAACGATATCACTTTTAATAAACAGGAATTTAAGTTAACTCCAGAAGAAAAGACGATATATCAACGAACCTTTGGTCAAAATTATGCAACAGCATTAACTAATTTCTTTGAAGATTTTAAAAATTCGCAAGGTGAATTATCAGATCAAAGTGGCGAAGAGTTGATAAATGTAATAAAATTAGTTGACCGTTTAGAAGATATGGCTAAAAACATAGCTAAACAACAAATATTAGAGGGGAGGGGTATAAAATGATGGAACTATTTGAATTACTATTAGGTTTATTTATGGGAATAGTTTTGTTAATCTCTGTTGTTGGTAGCTTAGCAAATATGTATAAACAACGGAGGTATAACAATGGGTGAACAATTTACAACAGAAGAAGTGACACTTATTAGGGAAGCTGTCAGAAAACTACCGTTATTGGAGAAAGATATGGAACATATAGCAGAGACGCAGAAAGAATCAAAGCAGGAGAACGGCATTAGGTTTGATAAGTTAGAGAGTATACTTTCTAAATTCCAATTTTGGTTAATAAGCATATTTGCAACTATTATAATTGGGATGCTTACACTAGTACTTCAGAAGGTGATATGATGAAACAAAAGACAATTGTAATAGTTGCGTTACTCCTGTTAATATGTGTATCGTTTTACACAATATCATTTAAACCAAGCATTACAAACGCAACGGCAATCGAGTTACAAAATATAAGCGGTATAGGAGAGGTAATTTCTCTCCGTATCGTATTCTATTACAACACACATCCAGATCACGGTGTGAATGAAGCTATTCGCGTTAAGGGAATAGGAGAAAAACTATTATCAAAGCTAAAAAGGAGGTACAAATGACTAAGATAGCACTCGACATAGGTCATGGAACTAACACTAAAGGTAAACGTTATGCAGGATTCATAGAGCATGATTTTAATTCCGATGTAGGGATCAGAGTTAAACACAAGTTAGAACAAGCAGGTTTTGACGTATACTTCCCTCAGTTTCCTAACAGCGAAGAGGTTGGCTTGAGTACTAGGACAAAACACGCTAACTACAAAGAAAAACCTGATTTATATTATAGTATTCATGGAAACGCTAGTACTGATGAAAATGCAGATGGTTGTTGTTGCTTCCACTGGCACTCATCAAAAGGTGGTAAGCGACTAGCAAACATTCATGCTAAGAATCTTAAAAAGTATGGATTTAAAACGCATGGTAATGGAATTCACGAGTCTGAGAAGGGTTCGTGGACTAACTTACATGTAGTAAGAGAAACGCACGCAGTTGCTTTGTTAACTGAAAACGGTTTCTATACTAACACAATAGAACGCGAGTTAATGAAAACAGACGAATATAGAGAAAGATTATCTAATTTAATAACAGACGATATTAAAGAATACTTTGGGATCGAAACAGATTACAAGGTATTATATGAACAAACTTTAGCAGAAAAGAACATCTTAAAAGATAAACTAAACTCTATTAAAATGATAGTGGAGGGATAATATGAACGAATTTAAAAGATTGTTAACACCTCGTAAGATAGGGTTCTTGATTACAATCATAACAGCAAACGTATTATGGGCTATGGGCAATGTAGATTTCTACGATGCTGCACTAATCATGGTAGGTTTTTACTTCGGGAGTAAAACAGCACTAGATAAACCAGGAGAAGACTCTTAATTGAGACTTATCAAAAGATGTGTTATAATGTATATACAAAGCGGAGCTAACCGCACGAGGGTTCGACACAGCGTTGGACTCTCACACAAACCACACAAGCGTATAAGAAATATCCACTCTTTACTCATATATCAACACTCCATAAAAGCCATCCTTCGGGGTGGTTTTTTAGTGCGTGGAAATAAATTATAAAAAGATGCTTGACTACTACGTACGTACGTGATAATATATGAATATACCAAGGAGGTGGACACATGGCATTTACTAAGAAACTAGGGATGGATGTAGAGCAAGAGTTTCACGAAATGATTAAAAACGGATCAATATTAACAGGTGATTCAATGACGAAATGGATTAAAGACGCAATAGAACATTATTATAAACTAACGGTAAGAAGATCAATGGGTAAGGAGGAATAGTATGTATTACGACGAAGAACCATATTACGAACCAACACCGGCTGACCAAATATTTATTGAAGCTGTGAATAAACTAGAAGACGCTTTAAAAGAAAGTGTTAAATTCAGAGTTGATAAATTTGCTATCGATAATGAAAAGCTTAAACAAGAGAACAAAAAACTTAAAGATCGAGTTAATGACATTTCAAGAAGAGAACGCGATTTAGAAAACGAAAAAGAATCATATAAAAGACAATTGAAACGTGCTACGTTAACTGAACTATTAGAAGATTACGAAACAGTTATTTATCGAGCTACTTACAATCACGTAATGGGAGAAAAGTGTTCTAACTGTGACGAAGATAGAAAAATTCACTTCAAGTCTCCTACAAACAAAGATGTAACTGAAGACTGTTCTTGTAAAATATCTAAAAAGATTTATAAACCAGAAACTCATTACATGCACGAATTTAAAAAAACGAACCACTCTGAAAAATTGATCGTATGGTACAGAAGGTATTCAGATAGCGATAATGGATATACATCTTCTGACGCTTTAACTAGTAAGGACTTTTACACAGATCAAAACTTTGAAGATATTAAACATTACTGTAGTTTGTATTTCAAAAATGAGGAAGATTGTAAAAAATACTGTGATTATTTAAATAGCAAGGAGGAATAACAGTGGAACTTAAGAAGATAATTAACGATACAGTAACTAGATTTGTTGCAACCAAAGAAACTAAAGAAGAAGCATACGACAATTTTATGGAAGATAAAGTATCAGACACATATTATCACCAAACACAATTTAATTACACTGAAGCAAAAGATGAATTGATAGCTATGATGGAAGAAATAAAACAATCACTTACTAACATGGAAAAAGATTGTGCAACACTTCAAAGAATAGAAAGAGTGGAAGAAGCTATTGACGGTATTATCAACGACATTGATTTAGATAGAGTTTAGGAGGGTTAATATGAACGATCTAGACACTCTATATAAATGTAATAGAAACAAAGGTAAATGTATCGCATGCTTAAAATGTACAATGACATACAAAGAAATTAAAGCGTGGGACAAGCAGGACGAAAAAGAAAGAACTGATAGAGAATATGCAAGAAGTATGCGTTAAGGAGGGTTAATATGACATATCCACAAGAACTATCTATCAAAGCACAACTAGGCATATACACCCAAGAAGAATGTAACGAACTATATAGGAAGTGGTTGTATGAGCAAGAATAAACACAGTGTAAAAGAGTATCACGAAAGTAAAGTAGCATATTACGAAAATATGTTTGAAGAAAACGAAAAAGCTATAAACGACGGAAGAATTGGAAACGTAGAATATTATCAAAGCACTAAAAAGAAAGCTTTAGAGGGTGTAGAAACTCACAGAGCATACTTAGAGGAGTTGAGTAAATGAGTGGTAAAACAGGATTGTATAAAAAAATGTATGACGTAATGAACGAATCCGAAGCGTTAGAAAAAGATATGACTGTAGGGTCTGGTAAAAACTCTTATAAGGCTATTGGTGAAGCTACCGTACTAAACAGCATAAAGAAGTTATTTAAGCAACACAAGCTTATTTTGATACCTGTAGACGTAGAGGTAACAGAACACTTTACCGAATATAAAACTAGTAACACATACAATGGCGTAACTACAGTTAATGATAAAGCTAGATTTATGACTCAATTAAAAACACAATGGAAAATAATTGACATAGAAACAGGTGAATTTGAACTATTATCAGCACCGGGCAACGGAACAGACACGCAAGACAAAGCGTCTGGGAAAGCTTTCACCTACGCATACAAAGCTGTAATACAAAAGACGTTCATGTTATTCAGTGGAGAAGACACAGACAACACACACAGTGATGATATTACTAATCAACAGCAAGGTAAGTCAAACACAATTACTGATAATAAGAAAAAAACAAGCACTGACAAAATAACGACTAAACAACTATCAGACATGGCAGATTCAAAGGGTTATGATGATGACTATATAATAAAAAAATACAACAAAGAATTTTCTAAAAATATAGATGATATAAAGTTTATCACTCAAGAAATTAAACAAAAATATTATCACAAGTTATCAGAATTGCCAGATGGAGGCGAAATCATAAAAGACTCTATCTTTGACAGCAAAGAAGACCACTCAGATGTTGCTTTTGAATCTCAATTGATGCATGAAGGGTATTAGGTGAGTAAATGATTAAATATATTACAGTTACTTCGGGTAAGTATAAAGGATCACGTGGGGTATATGAAGGTTCTAGTGGTAAACTAAAGATTACAGTAGACAAGAAACAAATCAATGTAAAAGCTATACTTTACAAAGACAATACTCCTATTCTAATAAGATCCGCTAAAGATATGCCTAGTAAAGAGTTTATTGTTAATTGGAAGTTGAACCCAAAATATAATTAAGGAGCTGATTGTATTAGGCGCACAAATATATCAAGATAAGGAGTATAAAGTATATAGAGCAGGACGTGGGTTAGTACTACACAACTCTAATTTTGACTTTGAAGAGTATCACACACATTTACGATCATTAAAAACAGCTAAGAATATCATAAGGTATGCTAGGAACGCCAAAACGATACCTAGATGGGACAGTGAATATCTTTTGAGGTCAATAGCAAGGGTTACCCATGACGATGAATACAAAGCCAAAATAAGAGAGCATATCAGTAACATGAAACCTAAACAAAAGTATTATCGTAAGCCAATGAAACCGCAAAGGAGTGTTGTATGAGTAATGAAATTTATAAATGTATTGAACCAACTGAAACACTGACTAAAGATAGAGACTATGTATCTTTCGGTAAACAAGGTAATTGCATAATAGTATTAAACGATCACGGTAGAGAAACACCAGTAAGGGTTGATAGGTTTGAATTAATAGACAAGCACATACAAAGTAACGCTATCCCTGAGTTTGAAGACATAGTAACAGATTCACCACATGACTTGTGCAGTGACATACACGAGAAATTCAGGCCAACAAGTAAAAAGCCAACTAAGATTTACAAGATGTGTAGAAGATGTGGGAGGGTGTATTAGATGAATACATGGGAAATAATAAAAGAGTTTACAATCGACAGAACTAAAGAATTCGAAAGTAAAGATCACCACGGTAATAAAGTTATAGCGAAGCTAGTTGAAGGGTTTGAATCAAGAGGTCAAGAATTTGATGCTATCGTATTGTTTTTCAGTGATGGGGATGAACAAGTTTTAGAATGTTCGTTCGGAGGGAATGGAAATGGTGGTATATTAACTTGGTTCTGGGAAGAAGTTACAGAACCAGTAGACTTTATGACTGCTTGGAACGATTGTGATAAGACAGGAAGGGTTTATAAAAGAGGTTGTGTAGAAATGCAATATAATCATAATAGACAAGAAGTTGAGCTAACATGGAGCCAAATAGTCGATAAAAACATAACCATCGGTTTAGGCGGCGAATGGTTCAAGGAGGTAAATTAGATGAAGTTTATTGAGTGGGTAGGAATGGTTATAGCAGGAATACTCGGATTTGTATTAATGGCAGCGTTATCAATAGGAATACCTATAGCTATATTATATGGTGTGTTCTTAGTACTACAGCATTTTGGTATATTGGAAATGTTACAGCAGATGGTTAATTAAGGAGGAAATTAAATGAGTAAAGGTAATTCAAGTAGTTCAAGTAACGGTATCGGATTTTTAGGGTTATTAGCAATATTATTTATAGCACTAAAATTATTAGGTGTAATTACGTGGTCGTGGTGGCTTGTATTAATGCCTGTGTATGTACCAATCTTACTAGCAGTTTTAATAATGATCATCGCAGTAATCGTAGCAAACAAATAACAACCACAAAATCGATTCAGAGTAAACTCTCATACTACAACGAAAATAAAATATGAAAGGTGGGTAGCCTCTGGGTTTATTCTAATCTATTAATATGACCCTTCGGGGTCTTTTCTTTTTGTTAACAATATAATCTGTTTACATGTATGCTGATGTATGGTATTATATCCATAGGAGGTGAACCGATGGAAAAACTTTATAGTGTTAAAGAGGTAGCTAATCTGCTTTCTATGGCAGAGGTAACAGTAAGACAATGGATTCAACATGGCAAATTAAAATCAGTTAAGATAGGTAATTCCAGGAGAATATCAGAGACAGAAGTTAAAAGAATAATGAAAGGGGAATAACTATGACTGTTAAGAAGTTGGTTGAAATACTTAATATGGTTTCAGATAGTGGGAATGGTAACGTGGAAATAGACGGGGATGAAGTATTTTCAGTTAGAATTGTTGAGACGTTTTTATCTGGTATGGATAAAAGTTATCAAAAAATATTAATTAAAACAAAGAAGGGTAAATGATATGTCGGATAACATAAAATATTATTACTTGAAATTGAAAGACAACTTCTTTGATACTGATGAAATGATCATACTTGAAAACATGCAGGATGGTTATTTGTATTCTAATATATTACTAAAACTATATTTAAGAAGTCTAAAATATAGCGGCAAATTAATGTTTAATGACAGAATACCGTATAACTCAGCTATATTATCTCAGGTCACTAGGCACAATGTAGGAGTTATAGAAAAAGCAATAGATATATTTACGGATTTGGGATTGATTGAAGTATTAGATAATGGGGCTATCTATATGACGGAAATACAAAACTTTATTGGTAAAAGTAGTACAGAAGCTGATCGTAAGAGAAATTACAGACATGCTATAGAACAAGAAAAGCAAACTTGTTTACCTAAAATTGGACAAAAGTCGGACAAATGTCTGGACAAATATCCACCAGAGAAAGAGATAGAATTAGAACTAGAGTTAGAGTTAGAGATATATAGAGAATTTAAACACCTATCACTTACTAAAGAAGAATTTGAAAGATTATCTAAAGATTATACTAAAGAACAAATTGACACCATACTAGATAATATAGAAAACTATGCTAAGAACAAAAACTACACTAGTCTTAATCTAACAGCTAGAAAATGGTTAAAGAAAGAACATGGAGATAAAGGAACTCTTACAGGCTACGAAGGGATGGAAACCTATGAGTAATTACGCATATAGAGAAAAACAACTAAGCTATCTATACAGAATGTTTAACGGAGAAGTAGATCACGGATTAGGACTAGTAGATCCAGTTGTATTTCAAGACAGTGACTTACAAGAAGTTTATAAAAAATGGTTAGATGACAGAACTAGTAACATGACTGATCCTAAAGTAGTGAACCATGAGTTGTTAGCAGAACTATTAGCAGATGATAACGAAGAATATCTATATCTAGATAACAAGACTTGTAAAAAAATGTTGATAGATGAATACAATAAAGATTCAACAGTTAAACACTGTAAAAACGTAATGATGAATATTAACGGAGATTACGAACTATTAGTAAGAGATTATGAGTTAATGTCATACGGTAATGTTAAAGAAGCTGACGCAGAGAACGACATAGAACTTCTAACCATAGAAATGATTAAGGATCACCAAGAGCGAAAACCTAAAGGATTGATGACTGGTAAAGACCCACTTGACAGAGTTTTGTTAGGTATGGAAGACACTAGTTACATACTTATAGGTGCTAGACCATCAATAGGTAAGAGTGTTCTAGGGATGGAGATTGGAAAGTTTTTAGCAGGACAAGGTCGTAAAACACAGATATTTAGTCTTGAGATGACAAAAAATATGTATTACAAGAGGTTGTTGTTTAACCAATCTAGAGTACAGAAGACTAGATTTGATGCTAGGGTTTGTAGCAAAATAGAACTAGAGAGATTATTATCAGGTAAAGAAAAGCTAGTTAAAACAGCTAAAAACGTTAGCCTAATAGATTCACAATGTACGATATACGACATACAGGAAAAGGCTAGAGAATACCAACCAGAGATCATAATAGTTGATTACTTGCAATATATAAAGTCACACGATAAGAGTTTAGGTAGACGTGAATGTGTAGAGTATATATCGCAGAATCTTAAAGAGTTGGCTAAAGAGTTGAACTGCGTAGTAATATGCATTTGTTCACTGAATAGAGCAGAGAAAGGTAAGGAGAACAAACCACCTGTAATATCAGACCTTAAAGAAACATCAAACCTTGAATATGATGCAGACACCATTATACTAATGCATAGAGACGTTGATGGTGGTGTATATGTTCAAGATTTAGACATAATAATACCAAAGAATAGAAATGGTAACACGGGTATGGCAAAAGCTAGAATGAGTCAATATTTCAGTATTGAGAGTAGATAAGGAGTGAACTATGAGTAAATTCACACACAAAATAGTATGGAAGTCAAAAGATGGACAATTAGTTATACAGGTTCACAGAAGTGATAGTGTACAGAGAATATTAAATCATTACTCTGGATCAACTCGTCGAGCAGATGAAGTTACTATACAAGCTTATCCGCTAAAGAATAACCCAGTTGAGTATATTAAACAAAGGAGTGATTAAGTGATGCTTTGGGAAGAAGTTAAATACGAATTGTATAGGCAATTAACATTTTTAGATATAAGTGTTAGAGAAAAAGCTAAAAACGATTTTGACTTAATAGTAAGCAAAATTAAAAAGTTAGAAGAACTGGAAAATTAGGAGGAATAAAAATGACTGAACAAATTAGAAAAGAACGACTAGAAAAGCTAAAAGAATTAACTAAGAACTTTGATGATTTTTTCTACACATATGGAGACCCATACACAACAATAGTTATTTCTATGAGTGGGGCCAAGATAGTTCAAGAAGAAACAAATATACTGTTTAAAATAAGAGACTAGGAGTGAAGTTATATGTGTGAGTATTGTGAAGAAAATACTGATGATCGAAAGCAATTAATTATGACAAATGGAGAGAGCATGATACACAGCGATGGAAATGAACATTGTATATACGTAAGCATATCAATATCTCAACTTGTGGGATTTGAAACATTTATTGAAATCAACTACTGCCCAATGTGTGGAAGAAAGGTATAGGTGTTATATGATAATTATTAAGAGTCAGGATGGGAAAAGAATCATAGAAGCGACTAATGTAGAATTTAATACGAACAATGATGGTGTGTCTAACTTCTTCGCACATAAACATGTATCTGTTAGTACTGAAGAATCTTTAGGTGATTATAATATAGGTAAATATGCAAAAGAAGAACGAGCAAAAGAAGTTATGAATATGATAACGAATCATATATGTGATTCGTTAACTGAAAAGCAATTTACAAATGAAACTTTCTCAGGAGATTTTTACTGGGTATTCGAGATGCCAAAGGAGTGATTATATGAATTTATTAGCTAAAATAAACGAATGGCTAGAACCTAAATGTGACTTGTGCGGTAAGAAGCATAGAAAACTATTATCTGATGGAATTGGAATAGTAGCGTGTCAGTCCTGTTGGGATAAGTGCAAATCTAAATCAACTAGGTTTAAGACTAGGAAGAAGAGGTATTTATGAAAAAGTGTTATATATGCGGTTTAGAAACTCATACAAACAAACATCATGTGTACGAGGGCGCAGACAAATCAACTAGCGATATATACGGTTTTATAGTTGATCTATGTTTTAGTTGCCACAGACGCGTCCACGATGAACAAGAACAAACACTCAACAAGCAATTAAAGAAAAACGTACAAAGAGACTTTGAAGATAAACTTATAGAATCAGGACTTACACAAGAAGAAGCTCGAACGGTATGGAGACAAACAACGATTAGAAATTATTTATGAGGTGGACTAATGAAACTATTAACAACAATAAGTGAATATTTAAAACCTAAATGTGATTTATGTGGTACTAAAGACGAAATATTATATAGTGATGGGTTTTTATTATACTGCAATAAGTGCCGGATAGAAATTAATAAAGAAACGGAGTGATTGTGTGAAAACTGACGAACAAGCACAGGAGGCTATTGATATTTTGAGAGGTTACTGTAATCAATTTAAATATTGTAGAGACTGTGGCATAAGTGAATACTGTGGATGTAAGATAGGTCAATGGACTCTATCGAAAGACGTACACTAGAGGAGTGATAACGTGAGGACAGAACAAGAGATAAGAAATGCTATTGAGATAATTAAAGAAAATTGTAACTATAATGGAGAGGTATCAAAACCGTGTGGAGCGTGTTATGCATTTGAATGGTGTACAAATCAAAAATCAAAGTTACCTAGCAATTGGGCATTGGAAGGAGAATAACAATGATACATGAGTATAGAGGTTGGAGTGTAGAAGAAAAGAAAATGTATTATCCTGCGTTTCCTACATGGAATGGATGTGTGGAGGTTTGGAAAAGCAATAAACCACAAACAGGAACCGATTGTAGTTATAGTCAGAATGGTCCTGAGAATAAAATGATCCTAGAACAAAACACAGGTCGTGTCGATGTGAGGGGTAAAAAATTGTTTGTTGGTGATATTATAATCGTAACTACATCAGATCAAGGTTCTGATATGAAGAAAGAAAAACATGTGATTATTAATGATTGTGATGGTGATGTGTTAGCTTGGAGTCCATCAAACATAGAAACTATTTACAATGACGAACCAATCGGAACTGGCAGTTATATGGGTTTGGGTGAGCTGGTAATTATACACGGGTCACCGCAAACGAGTTTTGAAATAATCGGGAATATCCATGAAGAACAAATATAAACCAGGAGCAACCACAGGAAAGTTATTCGAGGATAAAATGGACGAATGGCTAGAACGTTCAAAATTGACTTTTAAGCGTGATGAAACACTTTCGAATGCCAAAGTTCGCAGAAAAGACATTGGATGCGACAGAAGGGTAATTTTGGACGACAAAGAGGTATATTTAGAGTATAAGCATATAAAAGGTGCGTTGGATTATCAAATATCACTATTATCTAGTAAACAGTGCAAACTAAAACCACATCAGATTAGGCGAATGGATTACTTAATAATACAATACGAGAACAATCCTGTGTTGTGTATAAATAAATGGGACTTTGTTATGTGGGGAGCAACGCTACCTAAAATGTCAATGAATTATAAAGATGCAAAATCTATAGGTATAGAAATAACTGATATGGAGTGGATAAAGGAGTTGTAAGGATGGATAATGATAAACGATTAGTATTTGAATGTGTTGCTATGAACCAAGACGCTAAAAAACGACTAAAAAGGCTAGAAAAAGAAGGCATATTAAAAAGAATACGAGTTACTAAAACAGGTGGATTAGATAAGAGAACGCTTAAAAAGGAGCGTAAACTATGAAAGTAATAGAAACACTTAGATTAAAAAAGATTAGAAGTAATCACGATGAAGATTATTACATCAGAGGATCAAAATATAAAGAGTATTGGGATGATGTAAACGACATGTCTAAAGATTATGAGTATGTTAAGCCTGAGCATCAGAAGGGGTGATTGAGTGATGAATATTATTAAAGTAATTTTAATGTTTTTAGTCGTCACACTTTTCCCGTGTGCGTGGTTCTATGGCATAAAAACTAATAACGAATTGATTGAATATGGTTCGTTGGCTCTAATGCTGATAGCCAGTCATACGAAGATTTTAAACAGGGGGTGATTAAGTGAAGTTCATATTTAACAAAGGTGGATTGATCCTAGACAAAGGCAAATGGCACTTGTTTATAGAAATACCGACAGAGTATAATAACTTTAAAGGCGAAATAGAACAGTTAATAAAACAAGAGAAACCCAAGATGTTAGAGTTGAAGATTAAGCGTAATAAGAGATCGTTAGATGCAAATGCTGCACTGTGGGTTATGTTAGATAAGATGGCTCACAAACTCTCAACAACTAAAGAAGAGTTGTATTTAATCATGTTAGAGAGGTACGGTAAGTTTACCCCTGTTATCATAGAAAAAAGTCTGATAAATGAATTTAAACGCCAGTATAAGACGCTAGTAGAAGAAAGTGAGTTCACTTCAAAAGGAGTTACCTATATAAATCTACATTGTTACCACGGATCAAGCACGTTTAATACGAAAGAGTTCAGCAGATTGTTAGAGGGTGTAATTAACGAAGCTAAAGAAATCGGCGTTGAGTTTATATCAAAAGAAGATATGAGTATGATGATGCAAAATTATAAGGAACCTGAATAAGGTTCTTTTTTTATTGTTGACAAATCCACAGTATAGGTGTAGAATATAACCACAGTAAGAAAAGGAGTGAATGATATGAAAATAAGAACAGGTATCCAAATTAAAATATGTGAAATGTTGAAAAACAAAGGTATTGATATGAAAACGGAAATAGCTACAGAATACGGGGTAGTGAATGCAGGTACTTTTGCAAGTAAAGCTTCATGGGAATACTCTAAAGCTCATAAAGATGAAACTGAACTAGAAGAGTACGTAACAAGTAGAATATATCTATAGAAAGGGGATAATATGACTAAATTATCAAAATTAATGAAAGAAATGCACGTAAGTAATAAAGCTTTATCGTTCCAAACTGGATATTCTGTAAGTTACATTGAAAAAGTAAAGTACGGACAAGAACCAGGGGGTGACGGATTCTGGAAAGAAGTTAAGAGAGTGTTGGATTGGCACGGTAAGAAAAGGTTTAAAATGGCTGAAATTAAGGGCAGAGTAGAGGATATAACATAATGAAAACAAGACACAGAATAATAGTCGCACTAACTGTAACAATGGCAGCAACTATAACAATAATCTGTATGCTTAGTGCTATACACGATCAGAACTCTAAAATACAGGCTATGTTGATAGAACGCAACGAAAGGTTATCAGAGGTAGAACAAGTAGTAAATTACAGTTTCAAGGATATTAGGGACATACAGAAGGACTTGAAAGAATTTAACGGTAATGTAAATGAACTAGGTAAGTTATTAACAACATTGTCCACACTTGTGGATAAGTTAGAACCAATGGTAGTAGAAGTATATGAGTATGTAGAAATAATCGACAATGCGTTTATAGAGAATGATTTATATTAAGGAGATGTGTTATGTGTAAAACCGAAATGTATATTTTGAAAGAATTAAACGAACTATATCCAGATGGGATATGTATGTATAAAGGCAGTCGTAAATTTCAAAAAAAACATGGTAGTTGTATAACTATACCAGAAAAAAACTGGTCTGTGAGTGTCTTTGGTTATGATTATATATGTACAAGCGATACTTTATTAGGGGCGTTAGAATTATGTTTAGAAAATGTTAAGGAGTGATATTACATGAGTAGACTATTAAGAGTACCATACGCTATGTATTACTGTGTTAGATTTATTTATGAGGATATTGTGTTACATTTGGAGGTTAGACCATGATAGTAATTAAAATACTAGATTTAGAGAACGACTCCGGCAGCGAACAAGAGAATTTAATAAGCCAGTTCTTAACAGAGAATGGATTTATTCATAAAGTAGAAGTTGCACCTGGTGACGAAGAAGAGTTTGAGGAAGAAATACTTAGGTTCGAAGATAACGATCATTTAGAAGTACCGTATGAGGATGATGATTTGTATTAGGAGGATATTATGGGATCATGTAGAAAATGCTTTTATGGGAATACGTGTAACTGGACGTGTCATAATCCAAGTGAAACAACGTTAGTCGGAGGAAAAGACTTGCCAATAGGAACAGAAGAACAACATTGTAAGGATGGATTTACTGAGCGTGGTGAAAAATGACAGAGTGTATTTACTTAGATAACTGTACTTGAATTAACAAAGGTGATTGTCCTAATTGTGAGTACTAAGAACTACTAGATGTTAACAAGTATATAGACGAGATAACGGAGGGTTAAGAATGAAACATAAAACAGGAAGTATAGTGAAAGTAAAAGAAGGCTTAATAGTGGGCGTGGATTATGGACAGGATGGATTTGTGAAAAATATGGAAAGGTTCATAGGTAGAGAAATGACAATTGATAGGATTGAAGGTAACTATTACATCATGAAGGAAGACCCAGAAGATTGGGGATTTACAGAAGAAATGATAGTTAAGGAGGGTTAAGAGTGAAGAAGATAGATAAAGCTGTGGAATTTACGAAAACAAGCAAAAACGTTACAATGCTTGTAACTTGTCCTAAAGCCCACGGGTTGGAAAATATGAAGAATTGCAATCCACCAGAAGACTGTAATAAGTGTTGGAACGAAGAAATAAAAGAAGGTGAGTAGATGAAACGAATAGGATACAAAGTGATACGAAGTTGCAAAGAGTGTGGTTTTAAGGGGCTGCAAGAAATAGTCGAAGGCAGTGGAGTGCAATGGATTTGCAAAAAGAATGGGTGGTAAATAATGAAGTTGGATAAAATAAGCCCTACTTGCGAGTTAGATGATTATATCAATGAACCGTATACACAAAATGAAATCCCTGACGAAGATAATGAATTTTTACCAGACGTTGGGATTCATAATTGGGGGTAACAACTAAGAATATTAAGAGGTGATTAGATGAAAGCTGAGAACGACAACACACAAGTATGCATTGATTATTTACAACAACAAGCAGAAAAAGAAGCTATTGATGAAAATATAGCGACTATGATTATAGGTCATATGAAAGAACTTAAAAGACTATCTGAGATAGGTAAAGCTGTAGGGTTGGCACATAAGACTGTTGGTATAGAACTCATATTGTCTGAAAATGGGCATTGTGTTATCGACTATAGAACTGGAGACCAGATGCAACCAAGAATGGATTTACTTGATTGGTACAGAAACGAGGTAAAAAATGAAAGCTGAGAAGACAAGAAGAGTTGTTAATTTTATATTATTAAAAACAGATATATTAGACGGGAAGCCATTATCTGAAATTGCAGATATTAATAAAGAACTTGAAGAACTTGAAAGACTTTCTGAGGTTGGGAAAGCTTTAGAGTTTGCTAAAAAAGAATACAATCAAACTCATATATCTATTGGTAAAAATTACGGATTAGATGACGAAATAGGAGGAATAATTCATTCTACAGATGATTTACTTGATTGGTACAGAAACGAGGTATCTAGTGATAAGAAGTAAAGAAGAGTGTGTCGAGTTACAAAATACGTATATAAAAGAATTCAAAAATGATTTGAAAAGATGGAAAGAACTTTCTAGAGAGTCTGCTATTATACGGTGTACGAGTGAAGCAATTGAAATATTAGAATCAACTATACACCACTTAACAGAAGAAAGAACAGCTAAGGCTAAAAAGGCTACTCTTTTAGAAGGGTCAAGTAAATATATGTGTGGTCATTGCACAAACTGCAACCCTAGAAACAGTAACTATTGTAGTCATTGTGGTTGCCAGTTAATTAAAGACTAAAGAAAGGTTGATAAATATATGAAAAGTGCAGATAGATCAAGTTGTTCGATATGCGAAATCAAACAAAGAACATGTTCGTTAAACGTAGGTTGCGAATTCGATGTTTGGGAAAAAATAGCACCTCATTGTAATGGCTCAGACAAACATTATGAATATATGAGTTCGAAAAACCACTGGTACTTTTATGATGGAGAAAAGGTTATAAGTGAGCTAAAACAAATTAAAGACTAGGAGGGGTATTATGAGTATAAATTATGAATGTAGAGTAGAAGGAACAGATGGAATGTCAGACAAGGTAAAAGAATTAGAAAAATTAGTAGAACCTTTACAAGATTGGTTAGCAGAAAACTATCATCCTCATGTGAAAGTAATAGTAGATATGGGTAGTGCTGAAGTTGTTGAAGGTTTGTTGATGAGTGTAAAAAGAGAACAGTACAATTATGATTAAATAGCCCTTTATTAGGAGGTGTAGCAGCCTCCTTTTTAAGATAGGAGTGATGGAGTGGGTCAAGTGGTAATAATTTTTATAGGATCTTTTGTAATTAGTTTATATTGGTATATTGTTATTGTTTTTTTAATAAAACGAGAAGTAAAAGAGTTAGTACAAAACGGCAGTATAGAAGAGTGGAACAAGCTGTAAGTGTTGGTTTTACTTATGTGTGGATATGTGATACAATGGAGGTGTAAGATGAAGATATACAGAACGTCTGAAGATTTACCTAACGATGGTGAATATGTATTGATATATGCAGGAGGTATTCAAATCATTAAGAAGTAATAAAAACTTCAATAAAGTAGTAGCAGAGTTTATAAACGGTGGCGAGGATGGTGAGTAGAATGATATTTAATATATTGCTAATACTTGTATTAACTATAAACGTAGTCGTAGTAATAGTGTTTTACTTCTACATGACTGAGGAACGAGACAACTTACTGCATAGAATAGATGCCTTAGAAGGCTATTCAGAGATAAGAGAAGAACATATAATAAAATTAGCTGAATGGAATAGAATATTTGTAGAGAAATTAGAGAGGGAGGTGTAACATATGCCCGCAGGAGCTCCAAAACAATACCACGGTGACAAGGTAACTAAAGATTTGATAGATTATATAGAAAAAGCAGACGACCCTATTATAGAGGAGTTTTGCTTAACTAAAGGTAATCCATGTAAGGAAACACTTTACAGAATAGCAAAAGAATGTAAGGAATTGTCAAACGCTATTAAAAGATGTCATGAGAAACAAATGTTGAGAACGCAACGGTTAGCGGAGAAAGGTGAGATCAATACAACCTTCGCAATATTCAAATTGAAACAGCCATGTTATGGTTGGACTGACAAACAAGTAGTAGAATCCACTAATAAAAATGTAGAACTTGAACTATCAGAAGAAGAAAACAAAGCAGAAGTGGACAAAATACTGCAAAAACATAACAAAAAGTAGCATTGAGAGCCTAATGGCTCTTTTTTTATTGCACTGATAGCAAAGTGTTAGTGGGGTTGTGTTGTAATAAAGTATCCAATGGTGTATAATGATTATAGGAGGTGTTGACATGAGTGGTAAAAAGTGTCTTGCGGATGTTAAATTTGATTCTAGGTTGAGGTCGTTTAAATTAGCTAAAGAATATTTTGATACACAAACGATTCTAATTGAGAAGGAGCTTAGTAAATTTAACGAATATGATTGGGTTGTGGAGTGGGTGGAGAAAGGAAAACTTGGGAACGAATGTGAAATAGTTCATAAGTATGAGACGACAAACAGAATATATTATCAAATTGTGAATTGGGGTATATCCCACGATCCTCATTATTATGTATTAGTTGAAGAAAAGAGGTTTTCAAGTGAAACATAACGCATATAGATTAACAGCTAAACATTTAGACATAGATAAGTTGCTAGACGGCAGACCGAAGAAATGGCTCATAGATAAGTTAGAAATGAGTGACAGTACATTCTACTGGAAGTTGAACAATGGGTTTAGTCCAGTGGATATTGAGAGGATCATGGATATATTAGGAGGTTAGTATGGCGAATAATAGAATGTGGTTAGTATGTAGATCATGCGGGTCTAAAGTTTTATTGGCTAAATGTGGATTGGGTGAGTATGTTTTATGGGGTGTACATATGGCTTCTCTTGGAGGGAACAAACCTTTAGTTCAGAGAGTTAATTCATTCATGGAAAAACATACGTGGTGTGATTGCCAGAAATGTGAACATAAGAAGTGTGAACAAGACAACGAATACGAGTGCGGTGGAGTATCTAAAGAAAATGAGTTTGAAATAGCTTACGACTTTGCACGTGACGAGGGTATAAAAGAAGTTTAAGGGATCATGGAGGTGTTGAAGTGAAAATAATACCTAACAACGTAATTAAATTCAATGTTGCTAAGTATGAACAACTAAAGAAAGAAAAAGACGAAATGTCAGAATATATAAGCGAGTGCTTGATTGCACTAGATGGTGGTAATTGTGATTGGTGTTTCGAGTGGATAGAAACAGGCGAGGTGTCGGATCGAGTTGATATAGAAAGACAGTTTACCCACGACGGTGTTCAATACTCGTTGGTAGTTTACAGTGACATAGATCATGAATATCACTATGTGTTGAATATTAATGATAAACGGTAAAGAGGTGGAATGATGGATATATTAGAAGAAATAGAGAAATCATGCAGAGGATGTTTTGAACCTAAAATGAAGGCAGAAATAGAACGCCTTGTAGAATTCGAGAAAAAGGCTAAAAAACAATTAAAAATGCTCGGTGCAGATATAAAGCCAGACTTCACACAAATAAGCGAGTTAAGAGTAGCAAAGGCAATAGACAATTATATTACAATGAGTAACGAAGATTTTAACAGATGGGTAAATAGTAAATATATGCACGTGATTGGAAACAATAGAGGTGGTTGGGGCATGCCTGACTTTAGAGTGATCCCTGAATCTTTTGAATGTTACACACAGGAAGAGAGGAAACAGATACTGAAAGACATAACAGACAAGACTTTTAAATTTTCGCAACTTAAGTAAAGTATGATATAATAAACAATACAAACGGTCTACCTCTCCACCTCCTCGGTTATCAGGAATAGCAGGAGTCAACAGCAGGTATCATGATTGCTGAGCGCGGACTAGGGTGTGAAGTATTGATAGTTATATATAACAACATGCTATAACCTAATAATAGGTAGTTATCCCAGTATAGCAGAAATTAGATCACTTATGTGGATACTAGATATACCTTTAACTCAGTTGGTAGAGAAATGATGGGTAAAACCTGATTTTGTCACTGGTTCGATTCCAGTAAGGTAACTTTAGATCACAATAGTGGTCTTTTTTTATGCCTACATTTGGTGATATATGTTACGTAGTGTATAATATTGGTAAGGGTGATAATATGAACGAATTACGCGATAGATTAAATAGAATAGCTGAGGCGCTTGAAGGTAAGCTGAGTAAGAAAGAACAGAAGTTACTTGTTAGCGAGTATAAGCGAGTGGAAGCGGAACTAGCTAAATCAAATTACTACGAGTACGTCAAATATACTCATTCTGAGATATATACATATACACGACACGGCGAATTTATATGCAACACTATTAACGATGCAATAAATAAACGTGAAGCTATGCTAAACGGCGAAATACCTATAGAAACTCAGTATTTGATGTACACTGTACCTGCACAACACGGTAAATCTATGCACATAACAGAAACATTACCTAGTTATTTCTTTGGTAAATTCCCACAGCACGGGTGTATAGAGATATCATATAACGAAGATTTTGCGACTAAGTTCGGTAAAAGAAATAGAGAAAAGGTTGAAATGTGTGGCAAGGAGTTGTTTGATATCTCTATACCAAGTGATAATAGGGCATCGAGCGAGTGGGGTATAGCAAGCAAAGGAAAGACAACAAGGGGTGGGATGATATCTAGAGGTATAATGTCAGGTATCACAGGTTCTAGTCTAGGTGATTTGGTCATAATGGACGATGTTGTTAAGAATAGAAAAGAAGCAAATTCAGAAACAACTAGAAAGTCGCACTGGGACGAATGGACAGATTCTATATCTAAACGTATACATCCGGGTGCAATAGTGATCCTAATTATGACTAGATGGCACGAGGACGACCTAGCAGGAAGGTTGTTAAACGCTGAATATGGTGAAGTTCTACCGTGGATAGTTCACAACTTACCAATAGAATGTGATGAGAAACACATAGAAGAAGAAGGGAATCCGTTAAATAGAGAATTAGGCGAACCTTTATGGCCAGAAGTATACGGTTATTCTGAAATAGCGAAGAGAAAGCAGTATAAGCACACATTTTCAGCAATGGATCAAGGAAGACCAACAGCAGAAGGCGGTAACATATTTAAACGTGAATCGTGGCAATACTATGACTACAGTAAGGAATTTGTAGATACATTACCTGTACTGGTTATGTCGGTAGATGCTTCATTCACTGATACTAGTGATTCAGCTAAAGTATCTATACAAATATGGGGCAAGCTTGGTGCAAATGCGTATCAGGTAGACAATTACACACACAGGCTTAATTTTACAGCTACAGTCCAAGCAATACGCAATATGATACAGAAATACCCTAGAATCGGTGGTAAGTATATAGAAGCTAAAGCAAATGGACATGCCATAATAAATGTGCTTAACAAGGACATAGGTGGTTTTATACCTGTTAAGGCTGACGTATCAACTGGTGGAAAGGTAGCTAGAGCATACGCAGTAGAATCATTTGTAACTGCGGGTAACGTATGGTTGCCTAGAGGTGATGGTTGCGAGTGGGTACATGGATATGTAGAAGAAATGTCTAGTTTCCCTAACGGCACATACAAAGATCAAGTGGATTCAACAACTCAAATACTAAACAAGTTGTATTTCTTCTATGCAGAGGTCGAGAAAGAACAAATGCTACCTAGTCAATTTAACTTTGTTGAGAAAAAACCAACTAATCCATATACTGTAGAATACAGCAACGATTATATAAACCAATTTTAAGGAGGTTAACATGGAATCATTGTATTTAATTGCAGGATTATTCTCAGGTGCTTTCATATACGCACTCGGTATTAAGCATGGTAAGATGTTTTCGGAGAATAAAGAGGTGTTAAAGTCACCAGTAAAAACGTTTACACAGTACAGAAACAACAAGAAAACTGAAGAAGATAACAAGCAAGAGTTTACAGAAATGCAAAACTTAATGTCGTATACAGGCGATAAACAGGAGGTGTGAGTTAAGTGTCTAAAGGTGATAAAGGTATAACACAAGTATGGAACGAGTACCAAAATGGCAAGGATTACAATATTAAACTGAACATATATGATGATACTGACAAGAACGAACGGTTTTATGCAGGGGATCAATGGAATGGGTTAAAAGCTCCTAATATGCCACAACCAGTATTCAACATTTTTAAGAGAGTTATCAACTACTTTATAGCTGCAATACTTCAGCAACCGGCTAGAATATCGGCTTTCCCGTTGTTATCAAGTGAAGATGGCTCAGAAGATGAACAACTAATCAATGAAGCTGCTGACCTTATAAGTGCTTACATGGAGACTATATGGGAACGTATGAAGATGGACAATAAAGCTAGACAATTATTGCTAGATGCTGCTATAAGCGGTGACATGTCCACGTATATGTATTGGAATCCAAATATAGAAACAGCGCAAGACTCTAAGGGCGATATCGATATTGAACTATTAGACGGTGTTAATGTTTACTACGGTAATCCCAATGAAGTTGACACGCAGAAACAACCTTACATTATCATAGCTTTTAGAGAATTAGTAGATAAACTACAGAAAGAAGCCAAAGCAAATAAAGTGCCTAAAAAAGATTACGAAAAGATCACTTCAGATGCAGATAATCTATATACAGCAGGTGACAGAGGTAAGGTAGAGATTGACGTAGGTGGTAAACAAAACGGTAAAACCACAGCATTGCTTAAGTTTTGGAAAGAAGACGGCGTAGTAATGGCAGAGAAGTCAACACAACATGTTACCGTACGTCCAAAATGGGACACTAAGCTTACTAGATATCCTAACGCATGGAATAATTGGGATAAGCGGAAAAACTCATACCACGGCCAAGCACTTGGTACTGGGATAGTTCCTAATCAGATCTATATTAACCAACAATTCGCGTTAGTTATGGTAGCAATGAGAGATATTGGGTTCCCTAAAGTATTGTTTGACAAAGCTGCATTAGGTGGGTGGAGTAACAAAGTTGGTGGTGCGTATGGAGTTAATACAGACGGTAGACCATTAGGATCGTTTGCACAGTACATGACGCCATCACAGATCAACGCACAAATGCTACAAACGATCGACCTAGCTATAAACTATACAAAAGAGTTTTTAGGTGCTAATGATGCCGCGTTAGGTGATTTAAATGCTGATAATGCAAGAGCGCTTGCAATAGTAACAGAACAAGCAGCAGTTCCGCTAGCAAACATCAAGTCTAATCTATACCAAATGATAGAGGATATGGGTTATATCATGCTTGATTTTATGGCTAATTATTATGGTAAACGTAAAGTAACAGTTATGGAAAAAGGCAAGCGAGTTGTTAAAGAGTTTGATTTTGACAAGTTAAAGAAACTTAACCTCAGACTAAAAGTAGAGGTATCGCCGTCAAGTCTATACTCTGAATTAGCAGGACAAGAAACACTAGATAATTTACTATCAACTGATAGAATAACATTCCTTCAATGGTTAGATCGTACTAGAACAGGACTTGTACCTAAGAAACAAGAGTTAATGGAAGAAATGAAAGAACAACAGGAATTAGCTGAACAATTAGAACAAACACCACAAGAGACTCCAGAACAACCACAAGAACAAGGTTTTACAGAGCAAGATTTTGAAGCTATGGAACAATTCTTATCCACGTTACCGCCAGAAGTGCAACAACAAATATTAGCATTACCAGAAGGAGAACAAGAACAAGCGATCATACAACTAATGAATCAAGGAGGGGCGTAGATGGGGAACATACTATTTGTAGATGGACAAGGTAATGCGATACACAGTTGCGCTGTGTGTAAAGATATGCTGTCAGACGAAGGTGAAAAGATAAAAATAGATGATACTGAGTATGTCGTGTCTAGTGTTGAAAAGGTAATAAAAAACGGTAATCTAAGCTACAAAATAACATTACGTTAAAATAGGTAATTTGCACCAGTTCGTAACATATGTTACAATAAAGATACAAGAAGGGGAATTTAATATGAATGATGTAAAAACTGTAGACGCAGTAGCAGAGGAAGTCGTGACTCCTCAAACTGAAACACAAGAACCGCAAGAAACAACAACTGAGAATGTTGAGTCTGAAAGCGTAGAGACAGAAGTCGCACCTGTCACAGATGATAAGCAATCACAGGAAGAAAATGCAAAGTTTGCAGAAGTTAGGCGTAAGGCAGAAGCTAAAGCCAACGAAAAACTTAAAGAGTTGGAGGAAAAGATAGCAAATTTAGAATCTAATCCAAGTATGAACTTTGTAGAAACGCAAGCTAAAAAATACAAAATGTCTACCGATGCATATATCGAGGCAAGACGGCAACAAGAGGTTGACTTCGAAGTTAAACAAATCTCTGAAAAAGAGAATGTTACTGAAGATATAGCCAAAAGACTATACAATGAACAGTTGTTAACTGAAAAGACAGCTAATGATGTATTAACAAAGAAACAACAAGAACAGAAGCAAGCTTATATGGACGAATTTGTATCTAAATACCCAGATGTAGACCCTGAGAGTATACCAAAAGAGGTTTATCATCGATTCAATGAAGGTGATGTAAGTTTAGTAGATGCGTACGCAATAGAAGATAATGCAATATTAAGAGAAAAACTAAGCAAATATGAAGATCAAGTTAAAGTACAAGAAAGAAACGAAGAAAATACAATCGCATCAACTGGGTCTGTCACTGGTAACGGTGAGATAAAATCAGAACTAACGGACGAAGCGATAAGTAAAATGTCACCTAAACAACTAATGTCCAGATGGAAAGAAGTTAAGAAGGTTACAGGCATGAAATAGGAGGGAAAACAAATGGCAATTTTAACATCAGTCCCAAAATTAGTCTCAACAAGAGTACTAATGACACTACACAACGAATTAATCGCTAAAAGAATTTCAACAATGGAAACAGGATCAGAAATCAAAAAAATGGGTGATACAGTAACATTCCCTGGATTATCTACACCTACAATTAGCGCATATAGTGGCACAATTACACCTGAGACTATGGAAGATGGTGGAGTTACGTTACTAATTGATCAAAAGAATTACTACGCGTTTTATGTAGACGATATTGAAGAGTTTCAATCAGTAATCGATATAAAAGGAACATCAGTATCGGAAGCAGCTTACGGACTATTAAACACAGCAGACGCATACGTGCTAGGTTTATACGAAGGAGCGCACACAACTATTACAGCGACAGTATCTGAAACTATCGCACTTTCTACCACTTCAACAGTACTTAGAAAGCTTACAGAAGCAAATGTTAAACCTGGTCAAAGATGGATGGTAATCCCACCTTGGTACGAAGAAAAGTTAGAATTAGCGGGAGTTAAATTCTCTATTCTTGAAGGTGCTGAAGGAACTAAAGACGGCGTATCATGGGTTAATCACCTAGGAACAGATCTTTATGTATCAAACAACTTAACTACTACAGGATCGGAAGGTTCTTATGTAACTGAATGTATGGCAGGTTCTTATAATGCTATCGTATATGCAGAACAAATTCTTAAATCAAGAATGATCGATGATGTACCTGGTGCATTTGCAGCACAATGTGACGGATTACACGTGTTTGGTGCGAAAGTTATTAAGCCTAAAGAATTAGTAAGAATCACAGCTACACAAGCAGCGGCTTCATCAACTATTTAATACAAGGAGGGAATCAACATGGCAGTAACAGCAACTAATAGCCCTATAGTGGCATTTGATACAGCAACAGCAATTACATCAAACTTAGCTACAGCAGATACAGACGCATTAGCTGAAGTATTCACAATTACACCAACTGCTCCAATGGGTAAGCTACTTATTCTATTTAAGCTTAGTAACTTACTAGCAACAGCGGCAGCAGATGCAAACGCAACATTTAGTATTGCAGCAGGTGATTTGTGGGCAGGTAAAGCAGTAACAGGTACAATCACAAAAGCAACAGATATGATGATCCAAGTAGAAACTGGACGTGTACTACAGGATGATGGTACTGTGCTTATTACGTTGACTCCTGGTGCTAACGATAAACTTTTATCTAACCACGCAGCAGCAATAGTAGTATATGAATTATTGTAATTGACATCACAATTTTGGGGGTGGGAGTAAATAACTCCTGCCCCTTTTTTTATAGAAAGAAGGTAACTAATGTATAAATTCTATGCAAAACCAAATCAAGCTGTAATGAGTAAGAGAACTAACAAGATGATGTTTAGATTCGATACTAAGGGTGAGTTTATAACGGATGATCCTGAGATAATCAACAGAGCAAAAGGTTATTTTGATTGTATCGAGTTGAAAGCTGAAGAAGTTGGAGAGAAGATCGAAGGTAGTTCAGAAGAAAGAGTTTTGACTATCACTACTAAAGAAGAGAAAAAAGAAAAGAAAGAATATAAATACAAAGAATTGCAAGAAATGGCAAAGGCGAGAGGTATCAAGTCGTTTGGAATTAAACAAGACGAACTAGAAAAATTATTGGAGGTATAATATGCAAACTACACCATTACAACAAAGAGCAGCAAGCGCAACACTAGAACAAATGGGTTCATATGGAGGTATTTTGATAGATGATACAACGGCTATCACAGGTACTTTTACGCAGATAGTAGTAATTGCAGATGCAACTTTCACTACTCTTACAAGCGCATATACTTTGAATGGAGACACTACTCTAGCTGTTGGTGCTGATTGGGGAACTTTAACAAAAGGAACTATATTAAGCGGAGTGTTTACGGCTGTTACATTGGCTACTGGTTCTGTACTCGTGCTTAACGGGAGAGTTTAAGGAGGGTTATAATGTTCAGGATTACTGAGGCGGTAACAGATGTATCTATACAAGATCAATCTAGCCCAGGTGTGATTGTAAAGTTTAGCCAAATTATCGGCGAGAAACAATTAACAGTAGCCACGGCTGTAAATGATTGGACTATAACGGTTACTAATTCTACATCAATGGCGATAGGTCAATATATTAGTATAGTAAACGTTACTGGTAATAGATACTATGTAGGTGAGATAGTAGGGATTGCAAGTCAAGTCATAACGTTAGACAGACCTTTAGACTTTGCATACCAAATAGATGATTATGTAGCTTATAGAACAACAGAAATGGCGGTAAATGGGTTAGTAACACCACAAATGTTTTCATTAAGAGGTGCTATAACTGAAGAGATACCTTTAACAATAGACATAACTAGAATTATATTTACGTGTTTAACGGATGGTGCAGTTAGTTTAGAAAAGTTCGGAGATTTAACAGCACTTGCGACAGGTGTAACTATGAGAAGGAAAAACGGTTATTACAGTAATATATTTAACGTCAAAACAAACTTAGACCTTGACGGAATTACATTAGATTGGAAACCTTACGCATCAACTAATCCATCACAGGGTCAAGACGGATTTACGTGTAGGTTAACGTTTAACGGCCCTGATAAAATGGGGATAGTAGAAAGACTTGGGCCAGGTGAAGATTTAGAAATAATAATACCTGAAGACTTGACTGGATTAACACTATTCGAATGTAGAGCAGAAGGTCACGTAGTAGTAGATTAGGAGGTGAATTATGGCTACTAGAACAGTACAGAATATAGTTTATGACGCTAGATCGGTCTTGAACGAGTTTAACAAAGACGGACAGATCACAGCTAATAAAAACATAACTACTTTAGAAACTGACGCTGTTAGATACGTTAACATGGTTAATAAAGAGTTATACAAGGAGCATAACAGAACATCTACACATGAAATATCACATAAACGAGTCCCTAACTTGCTAGGTGAGTTAAGTAATTTTGATAGTATTGATTATATTGGAACAGATCAAGTTTATCCAACTGATGGACAAGGTGTAGCAGGAGCAACGGCATATTATTTCGAGGTTGACGATGATGCAACTATATATGTAGAGGAGTTAGTCGGTGGTTCGTGGAACATACTTGACACAATCACTGTGACAGGCGTGACAGCGTACTCGGATTACAAAGGTCTTATTACACCGGCTAGTTCAGATAATCCAATACAGCTTAGATTTAGCGGTTCTACGTTCTATAGACATATTAACAGATGTTTATATAGTTATCCATTTAAATCTACAAATATACCTGACTACAGACCGTGGGTTAAAGAAACAATGCCTAGTGATTTTGCAGAGTTAATAGAAATTATAGACGAGTACCCTACTAGACAATATAAGAAAGACCCTAATTACAAATGGGAGGGTTACAACGAACTATATATCAACTTTTATTACGAGGGTAATTTAAGGATCATATATAACCCTTATCCAGGAGAATTAACAGCATTAACAGATACAGTTACCTTAAACAATCCTTTAGCAGAACAAGCAATGACGTATTATGTGGCTTCTAGGATAGCAGCAGACGTTAACACTGATTTTGTTGGATTCTTCGAGCAAAAGGGTAACGAGTTAAAGTTTGAAGCTAAAAAACAGCAACCAAACGCAGAACAAGACATAAATAACGTATATTTGGGGTGGTCTAATGGCTAATTTCAAATCAACCAACAAACCTAAACCGTATATCATCGATAAATATTTAGGTATTAATGAATCAGTTGGTCGTACAGAAATAAAACGTGGTGAGTTAACGGAATGCACTAACTTTCGTATCACTAAAAACTTTAAACTACAAAAGCGTGGTGGACATCATACATTCATTGATTTTGGTAGTGGCGATGTACAAGGTGTGTGGTATGGTCAAATAGCTTCTAAAACTATTATGATCTCTTGTTGGAATGGTAATGTATATGAATACGATATGACTGTAGACACAGATACAACCGCTATAGCCGATTTAATCACTGAGGGTACAGTAACTACCATAGGAACTCTAACAGACGCTAAGACGTGTATATTTTGGTTTCAATCAAAGATATATTTCATGAATGGTACTGACTATAAAGAGTACAACGGGACAACTTACCAAGATACAGTAGCATACGTACCAACAATATTGATCAACGCTCCACCTGCGGGCGGTGGTACACTGTTTGAACCAGTAAATTTACTAACAGGAGAAAAGACGCAAACTTTTATAGGTGATGCAAGTTCTGTCGATTTCTTTATAGCTGAACAAAACATTGACGTAGACACGGTTTTAGTAACTGTTGATGGTGTTAGTAAAACTGAAAACACTGAATTTACTGTTGATAGGACACTTGGTAAAATAACATTCACA